>ERZ773185.549-NODE-549-length-33124-cov-51.876440_pt1 | contig 33124 bp, 32 predicted proteins | sample MGYA00580531_ERZ773185 | MGnify/ENA primary metagenome ERZ773185 (study PRJEB29015, sample SAMEA2737799) | human gut metagenome | biome: human gut; feature: human-associated habitat; material: faeces | place: China | collected 2012 ...
TTCACCGAAAACCGAACGGGAAGCGTTTTTGACCACATAGATTACCACAGACGGCGCTGGAACACCCGGAAACAGCGGAGATAAGAGCGTCAAAGAGTAAGTAAAACAAATAGAAAATGGCCGAAAACCGCTATAAACGAGCGGAAAAAGTTTTCCCGATAAGTTTGGGAGCAGGAGGCCCAGGGTTCGAGTCCCTGCACTCCGACCACCTTTCTTTGAAAAACCGCCTTTTTAGGCGGTTTTTCTGCGTTAAAAGTTTGTTTTTTAGTTTCGCCCGACCACATTTCAACTATGGTCAGAGAGGTAAAATGGCGATAATAACTGCGGTGCAGAAAAACTACGAAAACCGCCAAATCCCTAACCCATCCCTAATTGGCATAGCTCAAGTTTTTTCACCCCAAATACGACGGAAACTTGAATTTTCCAGCATTATCCCCTATAATGATTCTACGGTGAGCCTTTGCGCCACCAAGGCAGCCGTGTGGGTGTATTCCCATGCGGCTTTTCTGATTTTCTAAACAGGATGGAGACGATGTGATGCTCGCTAACAGTCAGTTTTCCTATTTACCATATGATGATTACGCTCAGAGCGCCAACACGCTCTTTCATTTCATGACAAAACCAGAATACTTAGACTCTGTTCTTCGCCGCAGGGCCATTATTCCACGGTATTGCGTTGAGACCATTGATTACTTAAACATTCATAATGGCACTCGCGCATTTAACGAAGCTGCTATTTTGCAAAAGTGCTTTTGCGATATTCCTTTTCATAAACTTGCAGACACTTTTTCCGTAAACGGTGTTGGAGAAGTCTATGAGTCATTAAGTAAAGATGAGCAGGCAGACCTTGAAAAGAATAACACTCATTTTGCCTATTATGGGGAATATGCAGTTGCTTTTTCTAAGAGTTGGGGCGAGCGAAAAAACCTGCAACCAGTTCATTATCTTAACAAAGATTCACAATACGCCAAGGACTTTTCCGCTCTATTTGAACGAATCTTCAGAGACGATGACATCCCGGAAGAGTATTCGCAGGATGTAATTAATCGCTTGGCATATATCAAACCGTTGCGAGGAATCATGCAAAGAAAGTTCACTCGTAGTGATTCAAGTTCTGCTACGATTGAAATCTGCAAAAATTTCCATGACGAACGAGAATGGCGATATGTTCCGGCCGCTGATGTTCTTGCTTCTTTGAATACAGAAAGCATCATAGCGAATCCTCATGTGATTCCGTTTGCCAACGAAATCAGCAAAGGGTTAGAACATGAGAAATACAGAAAACTTTGGTTGGAGTTTTCGTATGATGATATACGGTATATCATTGTCCCGGATATCCATGCCCGAATCGAAATTATCAAGACAATAACTGCTTTACCTGATAGCTGTTTTGATAACCAGGATGATATCCCCATGCAGAAAAATATTCTAATTAGTAAAATTCTTGTATTGGCGGAAATCAGAAAGGATTGGTAATATGGCAAATAAAATCAAAGATATTTTTTCTGATGACATGTTTAATATCAACGGTACTTTGCGCTTTAGTGATGACGAAGCATATAAAAACTTCTTAGCCGCTATGGAAATCGCATACGCCGAAGGGCGTGTTGTTCAAGTAGAAGGTGTCACTTCAGTCGCTACAACCGTTGGCCATCTGGGGGCAAAATTTCCATTAGAAGAATATACTAACATAACCCAATTTTTTGTTGGGCCCGCAGTTGAGCCTGTGCCTATTACACTCGATGTGGGTGGAGAAAAAAGAACTGTAACTCTTTTGCGCAGTCGAACAAAAGATAAAATAATTTTGAGATCTGAACCGGAATCTATTATTACTTTTAATTTTACGTTCTTGCTTGGTGAAAATAGGCACACCGTCAACTATAAGGTGCAATTTGAGAAGGCTAAAAACATTGAAGAGATTGCTGATAGTTTTAGCCTTGCTACGGCACTCTTGGCACATCTTTATAGGCAAGAGGATAATACCCCTGCTGAAGCAGGTAAGGTTTCTTTATCGGATGTAAAAGAATATTTCCGCTGCTATGAATCTTTCTTTAAGCGTTTGAGGGCAATAGAGAGTATGCTTGCCCTTTCGATTTCACCGAGTTTGTTGAACGACTTGCCTCGTGAAGAACAGCAGGATATTGATGAGCTTTATCTGCTCTTATGTGAGAAAAGAGTTGTACGATTGAATGCCAAGCTGACTTCCACTAATTTAACATCAGTAGCTATGAACCATACGGATACCCCTCTTAGTATTGGTGGTAAAATTGCGTTGACTTTCTTGAGCACCATAGAATTCAACTTCTTAAAACAGACCGTCACCCTTCACACCGCCAACTTATTAGTAAATGCACTTGTGAAGGATATTCAAGAATGTGACGATGGAACAGTTAAAATTCTGTATGGCGATACCGATAGCAAACCTATGTATATTTCCTTTTCTGCATTTAAAACAAAAGAGGAAGCAGAACAAGAAGGGGATAACATACTGCAACACGACGAGGTCTACATCAATGCGCTAACAAGCAACGCATATATTAACCAATTCTATTCTGAAAGAAAGTAAACACGCCACGCATACACAAACAGAAGCCCAAGGGACTGTGATTTGTCCCTTGGGCTTCGTCTGTTTTATCCCACCTTCTCGAACGGTATCACCTTGCACCGGCTTTCCTCCGGCGGATCGGGAGGTTCCGGGGTGGGCATTGCCGTGGCGGATTCCATGAAGCCGCCGATCTTCTCTGCCGCACCTCTCTGCATATCGTTGGTGATGTGCGTATAGGTGTCCAGTGTGAACCCTGCACTATAGTGACCCAGCATACTGGACAGGGTCTTTACATCCACGCCGCTGGAGATCGCCATGGTCGCGAATGTGTGTCTGAGGTCATGGAAACGTACATGCTCCTCGATGCCTGCATTTTTCAGCAGTTTCCGGTTAATCCTCGACACAGCATCCGGGCTCCAGTAGCCGCCTGTCCGGGGCGACGGGAACAGGATGGGGTTGTCCGGGTGCTGCTCGTGCTCCTGCACCAGCAGGTCGACCGCCTGCTGCGACAGCGCCACCTTGCGGACGGAGTTTTTCGTTTTCGGCTCTGTCACATCCAGCTCTCCCTCCATGCGGGTGACCTGCTTGTTCACCGTCAGGATTTGCTCTTTTACATTCAAGTCCTCCCACTGGAGCGCCAGCAGTTCTCCCCGGCGCAGACCGCTGGACAGCTCCAGATAGAACATGGGCAGGACACCGTACTTCTCCGCTTCCTGAAGATATCTGCCGATCTTCTCCGGCGGGAGGATGGTCATCTCTTTCTTGTCCTTGGGTGGAATGCGGCAGTTCTCGCAGGGGTTGTACGGGATGAGCCGCTCTTTCATCGCCTGCTTCAGCGCCGCCTGCAGCACCGCATGGACACGCCGCACGAAGGTGTTGGACAGGGCTTTGTCGTTCTGCTTCGACCCGCGCTGCATCCGGCCATTCTCCTTTAAGTCGTTATACATTCTTTGGATGTGGATGGACGAGAGGTGCTTGAGCTTGATCGCACCGATGGCCGGGATGATGTGGTGCTCGATGATCCCCTCATAGCCCTTGGCGGTGTTGTAGCGGATGTTGGGCTTGCTGTAAGTTTCAAACCACAGGCGGCACCACTCCGCTGCGGTGTAGTCGCCCGTGTGATTGAGCGGCACGCCCCGGTTTTCCCGAATGGCTTTCGCCAGCTTTTCTTTGCACTCCGCCTGGGTCTTGGCGGACACGCTTTTCTGGATGGCCTTGCCGGTGACCGGGTCGATGCCCTGGGTGTATCTGCCCTCCCAGCGACCACTGGGCTTTTTGCGGATGCTGCCCTCGCCGTTGGCTCGTTTCTTTGCCATTTATGATTCCTCCTTTTTAACACAAACACATACCACAGAGTTTTTGGAATAGCTACTAAAATATTTCAGATTTTTTCGCGGCCTGTTCGTCGATCCATTCCATGAATTTATCACGGGGAACGATGATGCGGCTGCCCAGGGTGATGGTAGGGAAATCCCTGCGGTGGGCCACCTCGTAGGCGTGGGCCAGACCGATGCCCAGCACATGGGACACATCCTCCACGGTCAGCATCAGAGGGAGTTCGTCAAAAGAGTTGTATTTGGATTTTCTCATTCAGTTCCTTTCTACCTTCCGCGTGGAAGGGTTTTATTCTTTGTTTTGCGGCGCAGTTTCTGCGCCGCTTACATGGTCATGTCGGGCCACTGCTCCTCATGGTCGTCCGGTTTATGACCCAAGGCCATGCGCTTCTCCTGCAGCTTCTTCAACCGCTTCCGGTCGATCTGAATACCTCCGGGGCGGGATTTTGGAACGGAGCTGTCCCGGAACACCCGGCTCATGTGGTGGAGCAGCCGGGTCACCGCCAGCATCGCAGAGGGCAGACGGTTTTCCTCCAAATGGTTCAGAAGGTACTGTGCATACTGATTGCCTTGCTCGGCGGATCGGGTCAGCCAGTGGATTGCTCGTTCCTCGTCATAGGGAACTTCCTTCCCGATGAGATACAGCTTGCCCAGCATGTACTGGGCGTACTGGTTTCCCCGTTCTGCCGACTTGGCGAACCACTCTATGGCGTGCTCAGTATCCTTTTCGATGAGTTCGCCTTTGAGACATTCCTTGGCCAGTCGATACATGGCGTAGCTGCTGCCGTTGACCGCGGCGGTGTATAGCCAATTCATTCCCAGACGGATATCCCGTACCTCCACATCATCGGAGAGGTACAGCTTGGCCAGGGAGTACTGCGCCGCCAGATGCCCCTGCTCCGCGGCTTGCTCGAACCAGTACCGGGCGTTTGCCGAGTTGGGTATCAGCAGAGGGCCGTCCCGCCAGAGCTTTCCCATCAGGTATTGGGCGTACCTGTCGCCGCTCTCCGCCAGCTTGTCCATTTCAGAGACAGCATAGCTGCGCTCCTCCATGGTCAGGCTCTCGTCCCGGATGATGTCCCGCAGCGCCCAGTAGCCGTAGGAGGCGTTTCGGTATTCCTCCGGCTCGTCCTGCTGATTGAGGCCCTTTTCCTCGAAGGTGATCTCACCCATGTGCAGGCGCTCCGCCTCCTGAACGACCGCGTTCTTGATCTGCCGGAACTCCTTTTGCTGTGAGAGCGGGATGCGTTTCTGGAGCTTGTCGTGATAGTAGGCATCCACCTTGCCTTGCAGGAGCAGCCACTGGTCATAGCACTTGCTCACGCCGGGGAGCCGCTCCATCTCGTCCACGATTTTATTCACCAGATTCTTTAATCGCTTGGGAAGATAGCCGTAGGATTTCTTGCCCTTGACCGTTTCGAGCTGCGCCGCCAGCTCCAGCATGAGCTGCTCGGCGTCCGGATGATTGCACACACCATCCCGCATGGTCTGCACCAGCTCCAACATCGCCTGCCGTGCTTGGCGCACCAGCTCATCTCTGGAATCAGACTTCTGTTCGTAGAGATGGAGCATTTCGTTGCGGAAGATATCATTGGTCAGCTTGGACTTGATCTGACGGATGCCTTCCTTGGAGAGGTAGGCCTGTCCCGGCTTTGCGGACCAGGCCATCATGTGGATGTGCGGGTGCTCGCCCTCGTCGTGGAAGGCAGCGTACCAGCGGAAGTCGTTGGGCGGGATCTTCATTGCCGCCGCGATGTCGTTGCGGTGGGCGCGGATGAGGTTTCGCCACGCCGCGGCGTTATCGAAGCCGAGCCGGGCAGCATCCTCCCGCTTGAGAGAGATGATGTGCGTCCACACATTTCCGGTGTAGCGCTCCAGCTCCGCCATGGCCTTCTCCAGCGAAACGGCGTCGTCATCACCGAACAGGCCATGAGCGCCGATGCGCTCAGCGCGGGGGCGGGTGGCGATGTACTTCATGTACTGCTCCGACTCGTGGATGGCATCCCAGTTGGATTCCAGCGCCAGCGTGATGAACGCAGAGGCGTTGACTTTCGCGGGCTTCGTCAGGTAGTCCTCGTACTCGTAGAGCGTTTTGCTGTCAGGGAAGTCTTTGACCAGTTTGGCGATGAGCTGCTCCTGCTTTCGGGTGGGCGGACGGTCATCCGGGATAAGCTCCACCCGCTCCCGGGTCGCGATGTAGCGAAGGTATCCGGAGGCTCCGCCGGTGCTTTTGATATAGGGACTCTTGAGGATCAGTCTTGCCATTCGTCATCATCCCAGTCCGGCTCCTGACGGGAGCGCGCATATTTCTCCAGAGAGATAGTACCGTTGGTCTCTCTAACATTCCGGACACTCTGTGCGCGCCTACGCTTCAAGTCCTCCCGGTCCATCTCGAACGCTTCCGCGATGATCCCGTTGGTCATGTCCTGCTCCACGCATCTGGTAAAATCTCTGCGGGCGATATAGTCCTCCAGTCTGCTCAGCCTGCCGTCGATGGCAGACATGATTGCCATGGGCAGCAGCGTTGTGTTGTCCTGCATTCCCAGATAGTCCACATAGAAGTTCACGGCTTTCTCGATGAACTCATTTTTGCTCTGGCAGTTGTCGGCAGCGTACCACTGCTCGATCCTTCTTCTGGTTTCCGGCTGCATCCGGAATGCAATGCGCTCTCTGGTTTCTTTACTCATTCAATTCCTCCTTTTTGCTGTAAGACATCCTTGAAAAGCCCTGTAACACGGGGCTTTTCGGGAAAGCTGACGCCATCGGCGCTTATTTTGCCTCTCAAAGACGCCAGCTTCAAGCTCCCGAAACTGCCCGCACTGCGGGCAGAAGTGACGGCTACGGCGGCACTTGCGACGCCATGCCTTTATCCTGCTTTTTCTTTCGTCCTGCAAAAGTCTGCCGAAAACGGCTCACATCCGGCTTCAATCCTCTGGCTGGGACTGGGACTCGCTTTCTCCCGGAAAGGCGCACACAAGGCGTTCTGACGGCCCTGGGCGTTGGACTTTTCGAGGAGCTGCGCCGCACGATAGCGGGCGGCAGCCTCCTCTGCCTGCCGGAACTGCCGCTCATAGAACGCTTCGAGTACACCCGGGATAGGACGAATGGTGTAGAGCAGATTCCCGTTCAGCGGTTTTCCGTCTTTGCTCTGCATGATGGTCGGCTCCGTGTAGATGAGACCTTTCTCCTCCAGCTGCCGCACGTACTTTGCCACCGTATTTTCACTCATGCCGATCGCATGACCGATGGTTTTGTAACTGGGGTAGCACTGGTAGGTCTTACGATTCTCGCACCGGAGCAGATAGATGTAGAGAGATATCTCCCGGTAATCCAGACCAATGCTGAATATCTCGTTGGGCACCATAAAATAGTTTTTCTCTGCGCTGCGCTTGGGCCATTTGTTGTAACTCAATTCATACCTCCTGTGTTGTTGTAGACTTCTGCAGCACTCACACAGGGAGCGTGCGGAAAATTTTCATTGCTTTTCCGCTGCCCGTTTGCTATACTTTGATTAGTTGATTTGTGCGTGCCTGCGTGTGCGCCGAGCCGCCGGACTGTTGCCGCAGTCACGGCGGTTTTTGTTTTGCGGTCGGACTGGTGTGCACCCCTCCACCGCTTTGCAGCTGAGTCTTTTACTTTCATCTGTGAGCTATCTTTTTCGCCTCCTCCGTGTTAGAATGATTTATATAGCCGTGCCGTTGGAAACGACACATAGCAAAAGACCGTGCTCCCGGGAGCACGGTCAGAGATGGAATGGCCTTCCGAGCGAATCGCCGTATGGCTGAGAGCGCACATGCTCTCATGGGGTGCTCTGTCTAAGGCCATGTGGGTTCGTCAGCGCGGAGGCCGTGCCGTACCGAACCGAAGGAAACTCCACCCGGGTGAAATTGTCCTTCTACTATTACTTAGAGAGAAATCGCAAAATCGGAAGGTCCCAAATTGTAAATTTTTTGTGAACGTAGAAAGGGCGGTGAGCTCATGTCCTTCAAGGATACCCAGTCTTATAAAGAGCTTCAGGCGGATTGGCGCTGGATCCACTCTATGGACCCGGAAGCTGCCGCTGCCGCAGACCAGTGGGTGAAGGAGCATCCGGAGGAGTGGAAGGAACTGGAGCACATGCTCTACTACAGCGAAGCCAACTTTCACAAGCGAGTTGCGCCGGATACTCTGGAAGATGTGGATATCAAACAGCCCCGATCTTACAATCCGGAAGCGTTCCTGCCAGAGGAAGTGCGCAACGCGATCTACGATGATATGCGCTGGTTTGACCGGGCGAAGTATCTGCCAGAGGGATCTGATGAAGACCCGCTCATATATGTGCGCAAAGAAATTGACGAGGGACTACATGAGCTGACCGAGTTGCAGCGGGAGATCCTGTTTCGCACCGTCATCAACGGAGAGTCCACCGAATCCGTCGCACAGGACAAACAGTGCTCGTCCAGAAACATCCGGGAAATCCGCGCCCGTGCGCTTCGACAGATACGAGCCAAAATCAAAAGACATGAAGGCTACGGCAGGCCCGACGTTGCCATCATTATTTTGCTGTTTATGCTGCTTGTTGGTGTTCCGCTTGTTTGCTGGGGAGAACAGCTTTGGACCGCATATCCCTGGCTGGAGCCTGTGGCTGCAGTTCTTAGCGCAGTGGTTGTGGCTGTCATGTTCCAAGATTCCTTTCGCAGAGAAGCAGAAAGTCTGCTGCGCCAGCACTGGGCCAGCCTGAATGGGTCGCAGAAAAAAGAATAATTACAAAAGAGGGAGTAAAACATTTTCGGTGTTTCACTCCCTCTTAGTATGTGGTGACAATTTGCATTATGGTCATAAGGGTCAGTCTGATAAAAAGGTTCTCCCCCCACACAGCATATGAGAAAATCCTATTTATACTTCAATGCTCCCTGTAGCATCTCGTGAAAAAATCGCTTTAATTAGCGCTGCTATAATGCAGGGATATATTCTTGCAGTTTCATTAGAGATTGTCCAAACTTGGTTGTTTTCGTCGGGATCTGCACCGTGGTCTGCCGCATTGCGGACTTGTCCAACGAATTCAATCATCCCTCGATGTTTTTTCGAAATGTGTGCAGATAATGCATCTCTCTTTTGCAGTATCCCATTTCTACCGCTTAAAGAGACTCCTTTTCTTACTGCAAAATCAGCTAAAAAAGATTCAAATGCATTTGCCGCACAAACAACGATAGAACGAACATCCATTGTCCCAGAATGAGTTTTCTGCAATGCCTCAACCAAAGGGGCAAACACATTGGATGTATTAACAAAAGTATACAGATTTCCCCCCCAATACGTACGCAACGAGTTTTCGGTAATGTTTGCCGAGCGAAGCGCAGCTTCAATAATACCTACAGCATCCACATCCTCAACAAAGCTATATAAGTTTGCGCCTTCGCTTTTAAGCGCCTTTGCGTAGGTAGCAATGCTTATAAGCGTATTTTTCACGTCTCTCTCGTTGGAGGTCATCATATGTAGGGTTTTCGTTTGGCGACAAGCAAGCTCAATGGATTTTGTAAAACCGTATCGTGTCTTGAATGTATTATATGGAGCATATTGCTCCAAAATCAAGCGCATAAACACAGCCTTCTGCTCGTCTGATGATGCAGATACAAGCTTCCGGGCCAAAAATGATGGAGACCCATAACAGCCTCGTGAACTATCAAACACAATTAACTGAAGTTCACATGCCATCTGAAGTGCCTTAAGAACCTGATCGTCAGTTGCTATTCCCGTGAACTCTGCGATGAAATCCTTTGCCGCTTCAGAGCCTTTTGCGATGACAGCATCAACAACTGCAACAATATCCTCAGCAGTAGTAAGCACTATGTTATAACTCATACTGCACCTACTTTCTCTGTTATGAATAGCTTAATCATTCAGACAACTCGTAAAGCAGTTGACTAATTTTTTCGCCGAGTCCATCAATATCTGCTGGTGTACAGTTGATATTGATGTTGATGACAATAGAGTTCTTTGCCGAAATTGTTGCAACGGGAAGCGCTTGTTGGGCAACTGGTTCTGAATGCGTTTGCTCAGCAGATATGGTATTTGATGCAACAGATACTCGGGCAGAGCTTGGTTCATCCAGGACAGATAGCTTGCCGTCAACCTCTGACAATACCCCAACACTCTTAAAAATTTCAATCAGTGCTCCAGCTCCTGCGCGAGATTCCTTAGCATCTTTGAGTCCTGAAGAATAAATAATGTGATTAATGAAACTCGAACGATCCATGCCATTACGAATTCGGACAGCAGACAACATCCGGTTTAAAAAATCAACTTCAGCAATAATCTCTTTCCAAATCCGGTCAACTTCATCTGTAATTTTTGAGGTATATGCTCGTCCTAAAGCGCGTCCCGTTTCGGTTGCTGCTTTTTTATTGCCCTCCGTGATCAAACCCACTTGTACCATAAAACCATTGTTCTTGCTTACAATAGTACGAGGTACTCCAGTGGCTTGGGTTATCTCGTCCAATGATAGTGCGGTTCCTTCTTTCGTATTCGCATACGCTTGGAACAGTTTAATCAGCTCCTCATACGATGAGCACGGAAGTTTAAAGGTCTCTGCCATTTTCTATTCCTCCAATTCTTTTATTTGATGATATTTCTGTTGAAACATCAAAGCTACAAGCACCTAAATTATTATTCGCAACCGTATTAGTATTCAAAGCTTTGACGCTAAATTTAATGCAACAATATTGACTATATCGAGTGTCATTAGATTCACGAAAAACTTAGCGTTTCCATGAAGAACAGATTTTGTACATTACACATTTAGCTAAATTGTATTTGCAGAGACTATTTGTTAATTTAGTATTCTCCAAACCGTTTCGCCAACTGCATGAAACTTGAATTCGGCATAACTTGCTTGGACGGGATAAACAGATACCGCCACTGCTTATAGCCGTTTGCCTTGCCCCAGCGAGAGGCAACCTCGCAGTATTGGATACCGCGCTTTTTCTTAGCAATCACATCCGGGTCATTCAGCTTGTCCTCACCCTTGACTTCTACGAGATAAATAGTGTCCTCGGTTTCCACCACAAAGTCCGGCTCATAGTTATGACCGTGGTTATAGGTAATATTGAACTCCTGCGGCGCAGGACGAAGCCAATTCTGTACATCAGCCGATTCTGTTTCCAGGATTCGTGCCAACAACAGCTCCGGGCGGCTGTCAAATTTAGCGGTGCTGAACACGCCTCGTTTTATCCCCTCAAACAGCACAGACTGGATATTTTCCGTATACTCATCAGAGAAAAGGTTCGCACGTTCAGAGTAACGATAGGATTGCTGCAGATTATACTTTCTTGTCCCGACCACTTCTTCCTGTAAAAATCCGTTTTCACAGTAAAAATGCTGTAGCATCTGCTTGTAGATTTTATTGCCAATATTCCGCTTGTACATCATAATGATGTTTTGCATTCCGTTTGTGCCATATCGGGTTTCGTAATGGTCGCAGACCTGAGTGATCAGTTTGAACAGCAGTTTGGAACACTTTTCGTAATCGATTTCCGGCTTTGCACGCAGCTGTTCCAGTATGACCTTTTTCGGATTGTAGCCCTCAAAATCGATTGCATCGCCCTTGATGCGCTGCCGGTCCTGCATATCCTCCAGATTCTGAACGAGAAGCTCATTCTTGATCGGCACATGGGTAAAATCTGCCATGTCCAAATCAAAGTCTACAAACACATATTCCTCAACACCGGCATCCGTAACCTTAATGCGTGGAATCGGGATGAATTTATTCACAGCAGCCCGGTGCGTTTCCTCGGTCTGCTGAAGCATCCATGCGGCAATCGGCATTTCGTTCTCTTTGAACGTTTGACCAAGGTCTTTGTCCTCGGATACCTGCTGCTTGACCGTTTCTACGATTTGCTGTGCCTGCGTCGGAGTAACCGTGTGGGCCGGGGTGTGCTGAATATGTTCCTCGACCTCCGCCTGAATCAGCTCCGTTGCTTTCTTGAGCAGTGCATCCGTGGCATCCGTCTTTTCAATTTTGGTATGGGCATATGCCTTTTCCAGTTCGGCATCCGGCTCGGCATCAATCGTCAGTTGGGTATAAACGACCTCTTCCGGCTTTATTTCCTCAACTTTGATCACATTTCCGGCCTTGAAGATAGAATCGCCCTTCTGCGCTTCTGCCAGGATATCGTTGAACTTATCATGGGCAGTCAGCATGACGGCATCCACATCCCGATCACCGGTGCGCTCCCCATAGGGTAGGCGCAAGCCGCGACCAACCATCTGCTCTCGAAGAATCTTGGATGCTGCCGTGCGAAGCGGCACAATGGTATAGAGGTTGTTGACATCCCAACCTTCCTTGAGCATATTGACGTGGATTACGATTTCTACCGGGTTTTCGGGATTCTCCACATCCAGAAGCAGCCGGGTGTTGGCTTCGGTTTCTGCACCTTTCTGCTTGGAATGAACAACGATGGTTTTGTTGCGGTATGCGCCGCCACGGAACTCGTCCGACTTTACGAACTGCTCCACCCATGTTGCATGGTCGGTATCTTTACAGACCACCAACATAAACGGCTTCACGACCGGCTTTCCATGGTTGACAGCATAAACCTCCAGTTTCCGTTTGGTGCTCTCATGACAGGTGATGCCGTCCAACAGCATCATTTTATCCAGCTGCTCGTCCCCAAAGTTGTAAAAATCAATGTCGGAGCGTGTGACAGCAAAGGGTGTGCGAGTATAGCCGTCCTCGATGGCCTTGGACAGCGGATATTCATATACAACATTTTTGAAAGGAACTTGCTTATTACCCTTCGTCACAAGGGGAGTCGCAGTTAGCTCCAATCCCAGCAGCGGATGCAGTTCGTTGAGTGCCTGCATACCACGCTCTGCCCGGTAATGGTGGGATTCATCCATAATCAGCACCAAGTCCGGCAGGTCGGAGAGCGTTTGATAGAACGAGTCGCCGATGAGCTCGTTCACCTTTTTCATGTTTGCACCCTCTTTGTTGAACTTATCGATGTTATATACGAAGATATGTACATCGGATTCAAACAGCGAGAGGTTCTTTTCCCGGTAATCGTCATCCGTAATAATCTGCGGCTGTACGGTAAAACAGCCCAGCCCCCGGAACACATACTTCGGACTGCCGTTATCACTCAAATCCTTTTTGAGCTTTTCATAGATGGTGGTATTGGGCGCAACCACAAAAAAGTTCCGGATGTTGTGCTGCGTATACAGATAGGCGATAAATGCACCCATCAGCCGGGTTTTGCCCACACCGGTGGCCAGAGCAAACGTCAAAGACATGAAATCCCGCTCGAAATCCGTACAAATCGGATACATAGCATGAACTGCAGCCAGTGCTGCTTTTAGATTCATGCCCTTGCGCAGGGACACTGCATTCGTGATTTCTTCCAGAATTTTCAGGGATTTTGTCTGCGGCTTGCGCAGGGACATCACACCGCTGATATAGTCCGTGGTATAAAGCGGAAAATCATTAAACATCCTGTTCCTCCTCGTCATCATACACCGGCGGATGGACGATGTTCAGATTGTAGTCGGTTTTGCCAAACTCACAGCGTTCCAACAACATTTGCGGAATTTTCTTGACGGCAATGTTGTCGTAAGCCTTGTCCAGCTCACTGTCAAAGGAGCGGCAGGCGATAATGAGATATTCACCGTCCTCCATGGTATCCTTGATGGAATCAAGGTAGGTGCTGTTCAGGTGACGGGTCGTCACAAATAGGTAGCTGTTTTCGTTGCCCACAGACTGCTTCCAGAACAGTTCTCCGTCCGGCTGATAATGGAAGCCCTCATGCAGGGCAACGGCAGCCGCCAGCATATTGGCATCGTAGTCCTCGTTGATAACATATTCGTCAAAGGCGTCTTTGTTGATGAGGGTAGGCGCGACCTCATAGAAGCGATACCCGCTGCCGCCCTGCCAATTCTGCGCTTTTGTGATACCGCCGGGGTCTTGACCCGCAATCACCTTGTCCATACGCACTTTGCAGTGGGTATAGGCGTGATTACCCATTTCCACGCCGATCCAGCGCCGCCCCATTTTCTGCGCTACAGCAGCAGTCGTGCCGGAACCGAGGAAGGAGTCGAGGACAAGGTCGCCGGGGTTGGAGGCAATGTGGATGATGCGTTCAATAAGACGCTCAGGCTTGGGGGTATCAAAAATATTTTCCTTTCCAAACAGCTCCATGATTTCCTTTTTTGCCGAATCGGTATGTCCAACTTCTTCGCTTGGCCACCAAGTCCACGGAGCAACACCGGGTACCTCAGAAAGGTAACGAATTTTATTTGGCTGGCTGTTATTGTCTTTTCCAAAGTAAATCCGACCATCAGCAAGGAGTTCTTCGAATGTCTTCTTTGAAAGTGACCAACATCTGCCAGCCGGAGGAGTATGAACTTTCCCGCCTGGTGCTTTAATCTCGTAAAACTGATCTGGAGTAGCATGACCAGCTTGAGCTGTCATCGGAACTGGTCGCCACCGTCCTCGTGGGTCATTGTTTGGGTTTTTATAGACTTTAGCTTGTTCCTCAGACATTGGAACTAAGTTGCGTGTCTCCTTAAAATGTATGGGGTCTTTTGCGTACACAAGGACATACTCATGTACATCGCCAATTGACTCACGGTTTTCCCGAGAATATCGCTTCTGCCAAACAATCTGAGCAATGAAATTATGTCGGCCAAACAGTTCATCACACAAAACACGCATATATGCCTGTTCAGAATCATCAATACTGATCCACAAACTTCCGACAGCACTATCGAGAAGATTCCATAATATCTCAAGTCGTGGGCGCATTAGGTTAAGCCAAAGGCTATGCTCCAGATTATCATCGTAATGTTCGAAGGCAGAACCTGTGTTATACGGTGGATCAATATAGATGCACTTCACCTGTCCGGCGAATTTGCTCTCCAGCGCCTTCAGCGCCAGCAGATTATCTCCGTGGATCAGCATATTCTGCGTATCCGGGTCGGCTGCGGTGTTGGACAGTGCCGTGTTTTCAATCAGCAGGCGCGGCTCTACCCGAATCGGTTCGTCCTTGCCGTACCATGTCAGTTCCAGTTTATTGGCCATATTTCTGCCACCCTTCCTTTGCCGCAAGTGCTGCAAGCTGTTTCTCTAAATTATAACGAATATCGGAATCTGTTGCCTGTTCAAAGGGACGAGTCTCCGTTGCTGGCAGCGCTGCGATTGCAACAAAAATCTCCGGGTGCTTTGCGTTGTTCTGAATGACCTGTTTCTGCGCCGCAGAACGGTCAAACGGATTCTTCTGCAATTCATTCCATGTATCCAGAATGTCCTTTTCCAAATCGGTGAGGTATTGTTTCTCTTGCAAGAAGGTTATCAAAATATTATAATCCATCAGTTATTCTCCTCTGCGCCAGTCATTTGCAAGGTCTATATTAGCAATCAGTTGAACATTTTTCCAACTATCGCTATAATTCCTGCGGTTTCTGTACACAACACAACCACCCCGAAAGGCTTTATTTGCAAATATCACTCACACAGCCTCTGGTACGCTTTACGAACAGTCTTCGCCATCAAAATCCTGCGCTGACTCAGGAACTCCATGTATTCCATGTTTTCAAAATTATCCGGTAGAGCGTGTTCCTCACAGGCTTTGCGGTAGCCTTCCTCACCCAACTTCTGGCGGTAGTGTGCGACATAGTCTTGAGGAGCCTTATCTGAAATCTCGATGTTGGTGGCGTAGTCGAGATAGGTAAAGTTTGCGATCTGGTTCCGGTCACGGTCACTGGTAAAACCAATGCCGGTCAGGTAGTTCTTCGGGAAAATGTGATGCTTGTCAATAGCAGTTTTTGTTCCGCTGGAGCCCAGGATGAAATACTTGGATACTGGGGTGTTGCTGAACAACATAGGAGTATTCAGCACGATCTGAGCTGCCACATATCCATACCACGCCGGAGAAATAGCCGCAGCACTGTTCAGCTCGTTAGGTAGAGTCAAACTGAAATAATCGTCTGTGAAGTACGTTTCGATTATGCGGTCAATATAGGCAATAAACTCTGCCGCCGTATGAACATCACGCAAATCTGCAAACTGCTTTTCCACTTCGGACTCCGTGGAGCCGGTGTAGAAATATGTGATGGTGCTCATAAAGAACCACTTGCTGGTGCATTTCTTCAACTGCGCCGCATCCAGTTTGTAGTCGTATTTGGCAATCAGGTAAAGGACATAACTGAAAACGATAGCGTTGGACGATGCAATCAGCTTGTCGCTGATATATCCGGCCTCTGCCACGATGTTAATGAAACTGTGCCAGTTGTTAAGGTTCATGACCTTGTCCAAAGCGTCCTTGAAAATCTGGAGATTTTCATACCGGACTTCATCAGAGAACTTTCCAGTCTCAAGATTTTTACCTCGCAAAAGCATGTAGGCGTATCTCAACCGGGCACGCTTGAAACCAACGCCAACGGCCATGCGAATCAGATGAGAAGGTTCAATTGCCAAAAGTGTGTTGTAAGAGGTGTTGGCGGCTGGTACTCTGGATGCTGCTGCAAACGCATTGATCTTATTGCTGGTTTCATTCTCGTAAACGGAGATAAGAGTCTGAATGAAGTTGTTCTCCGTCAGACTCTGTCCGCCAGAATTGACTCTGACGAAAATATCTGCGACATCTTCTTCGTCTGCCGTGTAACTGATTTCCAGAGTAGGCAGAGAATAATCAGACAAATTCAGAAGCGCATTGATGTTATCTCCGATTCTATCTTCTTCCTCGTCTGTCAGCAAGGGGAGTTCTTTCTTACTGCGGCCTTCGTTGGCTTCCTTGATAAAATGTCGCCGCAGAGAACTGATGGAATTGTCCTCTTTTGCCAGGAACACATCACTGATGCGACTGATCCACTCGGTGTCCTTTTCATATGCCTGGGACCACACAGCAAATTCGCGAGTCAGCGGATTATAGGAGATTTTTATTTCACGATCTGCGAAATTCTTGTCCTTCACCTTGACCGAAAACATGGCCGCAACAAGGGCAGTCAAACGCTGCTGACCGTCAATGACGAGTTCTTTAGGTTCTTCATAGGTTTTTGAGTTATCTCCAATCGTGCTCTTTTTGCTCTCATAATCAACTGGAGACTCCCACAGCATGATATAGCCAATGGGATAGCCCTTGAGCATAGAGTCAAACAACTCACGAACTTTATTGTCCCTCCAAACAAAAGGACGCTGAAGATCAGGCAGACCGATGCGGCCATTGCGTACATCTTTGACCAAATCCCCGACCTTACTGGGGATATTCTTAAACAGTTCTTTTCCCATCTGGATCCTCCGAAAAGCAACGCTATGGTTGCTGCATTTTCTCTATATAAGTCTACCATAAGTGGTGTCCGTTATAGTGGACACTTAGGATTTCAATTTGTATGTTCTATTGCGGTTGCCGCCTTCGGTAATAATGATTTCTTCTTTCACCATTTTTGTAAGCACTGCTCTGGCACGAGGACTGCTGATCTCCAACAGATCCGCAATCGTTTTACAATCCGCTTGAATCTCGCGGGTCAAGTATTCGATGACGGATTGTTTTTGTCTGCTGTAAATTGTGGAATTGCTTGCCTTTATCGCTTGCTTTTTATCGCTTGCCTTTTCAAAAACGAGCGATAAAATCGTTCTTTCCGGTTCAATCTGTTCTGTGACAGAGGGCATTGCCCACCCCTGCTCACGCCAGGCGCCAAAAATGAGGGGGATACCGCTGCCAGAGCGCTCACCGATATCGATCAGATTGAACATCTTCAGCATGGTCCCGTTGCGGGGGTCGGATACGCCGCCGCTTTTCGCTGCGTCGACCTCGATGCGGAAACCGCCGGGATTCGCCATGGTGATGGAATCACGCTTTTTGATGATGACCAGGCCTTGTCTGCCGTAATAATCGGCATGAACCAGGCAATTTGCCAATGCTTCCCGGAGTGCCTGATGCACAGGGGTATCATCCACTCTGGTGCCGCCATCCATTTTAAACGGCACCTTAATGTCCTGAATCAGCTTGTTATAGACGCGGAAATAGAAGTCGTACACATTGCCGCTCCAGTCGCCGGAGGAAGATATGATACGGTCAGTCCAACGGGTATCAGCGTCATACTGCTCCTGGTAATCCAGAAAGTAAGTGTTGAATTCACGCACAATGTCATACTCGTTGCCGAACATGAGAAGTCCTGCAGAGGTGGGATGCTTTTTCCCATCAGAGCCGATACCGACAGCACCCAGCTTCAGGAGGAAATCTTCATCCTCCAAGGCTTCCCACACATGGCCGGGGCGGGAGAGGCGCATTCTCTGGCGATAACTGCGGATGCTTTCTTTGTTGAACACCGTCAAGTCCATTTCGCTCAGAATGAGCATGTCTTGCGTTTTCACGGATGCGTCCCGCACCATGGCCTGATATTCCTCCTTGGTGCAGCGATAGTCGCCCTCACCGTTACGGCGGTATGTGCAGAGCGGATTTCCGTCCACATACACCGGTTTATAGGAGCGTTCCGCGCGGGGAACATTGATGACCACGATATGATTGCCGTCGACTTCCTGCACAAATACATCCTTGGAGGACAGCACATTCACGCTGGTCTTGTTGGGATTGTTGACGATGTCCCAGAACTCCTTGATGAGTCTGTCAGGGTCTGGCAGATCTACCGTGTGCAAGGATTTATCCGCCCATTCTTCCACGCCCAACAGGATAATGCCGCCGTGGGTATTGGCAAAAGCGGAATAGGTTTCCCAAATGCTCTTGGGAAGCCCGCCAAGGGCTTTCTTGGCCTCAATACGGTTATTCTCCCGATATTGCTCGATTTTGGAAAAGTCAATCATGGTTTTCCTCCTTTACGAGCTCTATGATATCGCAGAAGTCGCAATCCAGCACGGTACAGATTTTCATCAGGATTTCTGTACTGACATGCTGGTTCTTGCCCAGTTTGGCAAGGGCGGTCGTAGACATACCGGTAGCCAGACGCAGATCCTTCTTTTTCATATTTTTATCGATCAGGAGCTTCCACAGCTTGTTATAACAAATCGTCATTGTAACACCTCATCCCCGGAGTATACACTAATACAGGTTAATTTTAGCATAGAGGCGCCATTTTGTCTATCAAAAATCCATTTTTCAGATCTGTGTTTTCGATTTCAGAGAGAATATTTCGAATCATCTGGTCACGATGAAAAAGCCACGGAAATGTTCCGCTTCGCTCCCGCGGCTATTTCATTGTTTATGCGGCTCAACCGTTGAGCCGCTGCCTATATTCTACTCCTCGTCGTCATCAGACCACGAGGAGATACCATTGGCTTTTTCAACTCCACATCGGCAAAAAGTGGTTGGTATCATAATATGATACCAACCACTTTTCGGTACAGCAGCTTTCGTAATCAAGCAGTATGCCCGCTCCCAGCAGATCCTGTTTCAGCCCATGCTCCCGATTTTGTTGCCATTCTCGTACATATCCGCAGCATACTCGCGGTGATTCGGCCCCTCGTATGGTACCCAGTCAAAGCCCGGAATATAGACCTCATCGCCGGGCTGCAGTTCTATGGTCGGCTGCGGTGCGGGAAGCTCAGTCTCCAACTGCGGTATTTCGGCCACAGATGTCGGCTCTGCCGGTGCAGGGACTGGGACGGCACCAAGTTCCTCGACCGGCTCCGGCTGTGGAGTCGCAGCCTTTTCTTTCTCTGTTGGCAAATCAGGTTCTGTTTCTAATTTGACCTCTGCGACAATCGGCTCTGGGGCGGTTACGGCAGGTATTTGGGGCGGTGCGAGTGTTTCCTCGACTACTTCGGTCTGCGGCCACACGGCGGCACAAAGGCCGAGGCAAGCGGTAAATGTTGCGGCGATGATGATAAGCTTTTTCATGTTAGCTCCTTTGGCGAAACAGTTATCAGAACTTCAGAAGATTATCCAGAATATTTGCCGCCTGCTGCAGCTCGTCCTGAGTGGCCTCGTTTGGCAAATCCTCATTTTGTGCCTTGTGGGGCAGATACGGTTCATAGTTCTGCCGGGTTATCGATGGCCGGTAATGTCCCAGCATCCGTGCCAGTTCTTTGGCTTCCATGCCGTTTCGCAGAGATAGGACGGCACAGGTGTGCCGGAGATCTGTGAATCGGATGCGGTCAAGCCCCGCTTCCCTGATGATCTCGTTATGCATCCGGCGCACCATCTGCGGCGAGTAGGGCCTCTGCGTGGCCGGATGCATGAACATCAGCGGACTGTTTGGATGCTTGGTGTGTTCCATGATCAGGAGGTCGACCATCTCCGATGCCAAGGTTATTGTTCTCGTTTCCGAGCCATATTCGATCAGTTCCCGCCGTTCTACAGAGCGCTGCTCTGATATGGTCAGCGTCCTGTTTTTTACATTGAGGTCATTCCATTTCAGGGCGATGAGCTCACCCTGCCGCAGGCCAGCCGTTAAGGCCAGCATGAACATAGGGAGGTAGCCCAGACGCTCGGCGGCATCCAGATAGTCCTCCATTTCCAGAGGCGTCATGATATTTGCTTTCACCGTCGTGGACTTGCGGTAGCGGAATGCCTTGGCAGGATTCTCCGTCAGGAGACCGTCCCGTATGGCTTGGTCCAAGCATTGCTGGAGCAGGCGGTGGATGTGCCGCATGGTTTCTTCTCCCAAGCCAGAGCTGCCGGGTCGATGATTGCCGAAGCGCCGCCGCTCCTCCAGAAATTCTCCGACCATCTCTGATGTCAATTCAGAGAGAGGTATATCGCCCAAGCCGGGGAGGATGTGGTTTTTGAATACATAGTTGTGTGCCGCATAGGTGGTCGGCCTGCTTTGTTGCTTGTCGCAGTTTTCCTGCCAGAAGCTGATGTATTCTCGGAGCGTCATATTCCCACCTCCATGCACTGGCGCTGCAGATCACGGAAAGCTACCCATGGGAGCCTGGCCTGTTTCAGGATTTTCTTGTGCAGATAGTAGAACTCGTGGAGTTTATACTCCGCTCCGGTTTTGGGATTGCGGAACACATAGGGCGAGTCAGTTTCCGGTATCTGCTTCAGAAGGAGTTCTGCTTTGGCGTTAAGCGTCAGCAACCGCTGACCCTTGAGGATGTACCTGTAGCGGACATAAAAATCGGCCCACGACAAGGTGATCAGTTCACATTGCCGCAGACCGCTTGAAAGTCCTGTGTAGATGAGGGGGAGTACGCCGAGCTGCTCTGCTGCGCTCAGGTAACGCTGGAGCTGCCCCAAGCGCAGAGGGGCTGCTTTGTATTCCTCTGCCGTTGATTCCTGGCAGAGCCGCACCGGGTTGTAGGGAATAAGCTGGTCCTGTGCCGCTTCGTCCATACACCGGCGCAGGAGCAGATGGACGCACCAGACACTTCTGGCGCTGAGTCTCTGACTCCGTAGCGTGTCATAGAAATCGGTGATGGTCTGCTTTGTCAGGTCAGAGAGCGCCACACTTCCGATGCTGGGGATGATGTGGCTGTAAATCAGATTGCGGTATCCGCCCTCGGTGTTGCCGTTCCATTTGCGTCGGTTCGCGGTGAACCAGTGGCCGCACCATTGCCCAACCGTCAGCTTGTTTTCTTTCTGCATATTATCGCCTCCCTTTGGCAAACGAACAATATCACAGAAAGCAGGAAATAGCTACTGAAAGAACAGAATATTTGCAGAATGAAACTATTCCGAATAATGTCGCTATTGTTCGGAATAATATAGTTGATTTTGCTCGGAACAGTAGTTATAATGTTCTTGACGAACTGCAACGGAGGTGTTCCAATATGACGATCAAAGAAGCGGCTGCCGCTTGGGGGATCACCGAACGGCGGGTCAATGCGCTTTGCAAAGCCGGACGCATTTCCGGCGCGTATAAGGAGGGCAGGCAGTGGTTTATCCCGGACAGCGCTCAAAAGCCGGTGGATAAGCGTGGTCACCGGAGTGTGGTGAAGCCCGCAGTATCATCTGTGCGCAAGCCGTTGCCCATTGGCGTATCTGATTACCGGGACGCCTGCAAAAACTACTACTATGTAGACAAGACCTTAATGATCAAGGAGTTTCTGGACGAGCGCCCCAAAGTATCTCTGTTTACCCGCCCCAGACGCTTTGGCAAAACACTAAACATGGATATGCTCCGCACTTTCTTCGAAAAGACGACCGAGGACACTTCCGTTTACTTCAGAGATAAGAAAATCTGGTCCTGCGGAGAATCCTATCTTGCCCACCATAGAAAGTATCCTGTGATTTTTCTGTCCTTCAAGGATGTTAAATACACCTCTTGGGAAGAAACCTATCAGACGCTCCAAAAGCTGATCGCACAGGAATTCCGCCGCCACGACGAGTTGGCATCCAGCTCCGCGCTTAGTGATTACGAAAAAGAGGAATATTCCCTTCTTGCAACAGAAGCTGCTGACGAAGTGGAATATCAAATGTCCCTGCGAACATTGACGCTGCTTCTTCATAAGCACCATGATGTTGCCCCCATCGTCATCATTGACGAATACGATACTCCCATCCAGCAGGGACATGTGAACGGTTTCTATGATACGGTCATTGGATTTATGCGCAATCTGTTTTCCGGCGGTCTGAAGGACAATCCGCATCTGAGCTATGGGTTCCTGACCGGCATCCTGCGTGTTGCAAAGGAGAGTATCTTCAGTGGTCTGAACAACCTGAAGATCAATTCTATCTTGGATGAACGTTATAGCGAGTATTTCGGTTTCACCTCGGACGAAGTGCGTGAGATGGCGGAATACTACAGCGCATCTGATAAGTATCAGGAGCTCTGCGATTGGTATGATGGGTACCGCTTCGGTAATACCGAGATTTTTAATCCCTGGTCTGTCATCGGGTACTTCAACAACAACTGCCGTCCCAAAGCATTTTGGCAGTCCACCGGAAGCAATGACATCATCCGTGAGGTGCTGGCTTCTGCAACACCGGATATTATGGAGCGTCTGGAGCTGTTGATGAAGGGCGAGTCCTTTGTTACGCACATTGACACGGGTGTCATTTATCCGCAAATCCAGAATGATCCGTCCTCTGTTTACAGCTTTCTGCTTGTAGCTGGTTACTTGAAAGCCGTGAGCTGCGACCAGTCTTACGGCGAGGATTATATGTGTGAAGTAGCTCTGCCCAACAAAGAGATTTCTTTCGTCTACAGCAAGGAGATCCTCTCTCAGCTTGAGAATATTATTCCTCGTTCTGCTGCTATTGCTATTCAGGAAGCTATCTACAAGGCAGATATCGAATCACTGCAAAAAGCCTTGGAAAAGTTCCTGCTCCAAACAATAAGTTTCCACGATGCTGCCGACGAAACATTTTACCATGGCCTGATATTGGGTATGTGCGCTGTGATGGACAACAGCTATCGCATTACCTCCAATCGCGAAGCTGGTGATGGACGGTTTGATATTCAGCTGCTTCCTTTGAATAAGCGGCTGCCTGGCATTTTGATTGAATTAAAGGCCGGGAAAGACCGCTCTGAAACACAGCTTGAAGACCTTGCTAATGTTGCCTTGCAACAGATCAACGACCGTGCGTACAGCGTTGATCTGCAGGCAATGAATGTTACGTCAATTATAAAAATCGGCGTTGCATTCTCAGGCAAAAGAACACGTATTGCTGCCGAAAGGCAAAATATCGAATAACCATCTTCGCTCAGCAGGCTGGCTATCATCCAAGTCAGCCTGCTGTCTTTTTGTCATCGCGCTTATTTCATTGTTTATGCGGCGCAATTTCTGAGCTGCTCTCTGCAGCAAAAAACACCCGCTGTTGGAGGTAAAACCGGTCGGAAGCACTTTTAATATACAGAATTCCATCCCACACAAATCCCAAAAGACGAAAGCTATGTCTGAAACAAACAGGGCAAAAGAGTTTCAAAAAGGAACCGCAGGAGTGCCGGAAAGCGCCAAAGAGGGCGCAACAGGGCTTCCTGAAGGTTCAGACATAGGTTTGGGATCAAGAGACCGGGCGTTCGAGTCGCCCCACTCGGACCAAAACCCTCTGAAATCGGTTGATTTCAGAGGGTTTTTCTTATTCATTGTCTATTGCGGCGCAGAATTTGAGGAGTGTCGCTATGGCAAAAAATGTGATAATTCGATGTTTTCTTGTAATTTGTTCCGCTATGTACTATAATTAATCAACGGTAGGCCTTTGTGCTACCAAGGTAGCCGTGTGGGAGTATTCCCATGCGGCTACTTCTCTTTACAGAAAAGAGTGATCTTATGCAGAACAAAAAAGATCAACACTATGTTCCAAGATTCTATTTAAAGAACTTCTCCAAAAATAAAAAAAGCCTTGGTATGCTCAGAAAATCCGGTTTCAGGGTAGTCGAGTATGCGTCAATTAAACAAGTAGCCTATCGGGACTATATGTATGGAAGAGATGGCGTTATAGAAGAGTGGCTGTCCAAATGTGAAGGAAAATGGTCTCAGGTGGTGAGATATCTATTGGTTGAGGACGACACAGAGTGTACAGAACCATTGGAATACTACCTGCTCCTCCTTCACTTTGTACAGATTTCATTAGTAAGAACAGCTAAAAATAGCAGACGCTTATCGTTCATTACTTGATAATTTTAGAATGATGATCGATGAAACAGAAGCATCCAGAGGGAAGCTTGCAGTTAGTCGCGAAGAATTCTTTGCTGACTACGATACTCCCAATAAAATCTCCATCGCTGTAGCGAACGAATGTTTTGATATTTTGGTCGATCTAAAGCCATTGACAATCATAAACGAATCCGGTCGTGGCTTTATTATTTCTGATAATCCGGTCACGTTGTATAACCTTCTCTATGCGCGTAGGAATTATAGAATTAACTATGGTTTAGGTACTGGAGGTATTATCATTTTTCTTCCTCTAAGTCCAACTGTGTGTTTTTGCCTTTGCGATCCAGAAGTGTACGATGAGAAAAGTGAGGATGGTTTCAATATTACAATTAAATTCAAAAATCAAGTAAACGAACTCAATAAAATGTTTGCGCAAAATGCATATGAAGCGATTTATTGGGGTTCAGGTGTTGATGCCGATTACGCCAAACGCATGGGCAGAGAATTTCGAACACCAAAGCCTCCGGTAGAAGAATTGCCCATTAAAGGAAGCCTGCACTCCATTATTCGATTTGGTACAGAATCAATATTTGAGTACTACCAAATACCAGAAGCGGATTTTAGAAAAGTATTGCCGGGATCACGGCTATACAGCCATCCGCCACTACGACGAGGACGACGGATATTCGGGAACCAACTTCAACCGGCCCGGATTCCAGCGGATGCTTGCCGACATCAAGGCGGGCAAGATCAAGCGCGTTGTCGTTAAGGATATGAGCCGGTTCGGGCGTAACTATTTGCAAGTCGGAATGTATACGGAAATGCTGTTTCCAGAGTACGGCGTCCACTTTATTGCCGTCAATGACGGTGTGGACAGTGTGCGCGGGGACAGCGAGTTTACCGCCATCCGCAACGTATTCAACGACAATCTTGCATAAAGCATGACAAGAAAAACAGCGGTGCGGATGCAATCAGAAATCTACAATCAAAGCCCAAAATTGTGTGTGATTTAGGGTGGAAAAACGAGGATTTTGTGTCTTATAAGAAGCGTAAACTTAGGAGGCGGATGGGTTTATATGTTGTTACTGCAACTATCCACGTGGCAAAATATATCCTTCTTCCGCCGTTTATAGGTTGACATTTCCGACTCTTTTCTGTATAGTGTGTATGGGTGGGTACCTACCGGCACTTAGGCTGAAAAGTCTACGTGCCGTTTTTGCTTTTACGGAGGTGCGAAAATGAAAAGAATATCAGTTGCACACAGGTTTAAGGATAGGGCTCTTGTTGCCTCTTTGGTGCGTGGAATTGCTTTTGCCCTGATTACGCTTTTGTTTACAACGGTCGCTTTCTTCAAGGGTTTCCTATGGTGCATTTACATCGGCTTCTCATTAACAATGGCTTTTGGCGCAAAAAAATGCGAATATAAAAATTACGTTTGCAGCCTTTTGGCAGGATATGTGTGGTCGCTCGCCTATGTATTCTTTCCCTCTTTTATGGAAAAGACAATTCATATTCCTTCCTTCGCCGCAATGACCGTCAGCGAACTGATCCTAACTTTCCTGCTGCTGTTTGTGCATCTCAAATTTCTCCGCAACACCTGGCTGAATAAAATACCTATGGTATTTGCAGGAATCACGACTGTATTTATCGGCGGCATTGACCATATTGCGTTGAGCGGGCTGTCAACCTTTATGGGAATATCTATGGCTGTGCTGACAGAGATCATCATTGTATTTCTGACTGTGATAAATAAAGAAAAGCAAGTAGAGCAATAAATGAAAGGAGCATTCTGATATGAATATTACAGTTTATCTCGGTGCAAACGAAGGCAATGACCCATCTTTGCGCAAAGCGGTTCAGGAACTTGGTACATGGATTGGTGCAAGCGGAAATGCGCTGGTCTATGGCGGATCGAAGACTGGCTTAATGGGCGAGATCGCCAAAAGCGTTCTGGACGCCGGTGGGAATGTGACCGGTGTAGAACCGCAGTTCTTTATGGACGAAGGTTTCCAGTATGACGGGCTGACAGAGCTGATCGTCACAAAGGATATGTCGGAGCGCAAGAATAAAATGATCGAGCTGGGCGATGCCTTTATCGCCTTCCCCGGTGGCACTGGCACATTGGAGGAGATTGCGGAAATCATGTCCAAGGTATCACTGAAGCAATTGGATGCTCCCTGTATTCTTTACAATTTGAACGGCTTCTACAAGGATCTGAAAGCACTCTTAAATCACATGATAGAAATGGGCTTGTCTTCAAAGGAACGGCAGGAAGGAATCTATTTTGCGGAGAGCCTTGAACAGATTAAGCATATTTTGTCCAAAGAAGATTAACAAAGAATAACATGAACAACAAGGGCTTGGGACTATCCCAAAAATCAAAACCTCCGGCTAAGCCGGAGGTTTGATCTGGCCCTATAAGGGCCTATTACGGACGAAGCCCCTTAAGGGGCCCGAAAGGTCTGCCGACCGCATTCCTTTCTCGGGCTACCCCTTAAGGGGTTTTACTTATGCCTTGGGATTCTTGGTACCCGTAAACGGGTCTATATACTCCTTAATGCTGATTTGGTCACTCATTTTGTCCTCCTCAAGCTGGTTTTGTATATGTAGGTGACGGCGGTGTTGACCACGGAGGTGCTGCCGTTTTTGGCGGTCAGGCCCGTCATGCGGCTGAAGCTGTCGTAGGTGTAGTTGGCGGAGATGGTACCCTCCGTCGCCTTGGTCAGCCGGTTGTCCTTGTCATAGGCATAGGTGCTGGTGTAGGTGGTGCCGTTGAGGGTCTGGGTCTGGGAGGACAGGTTGTTCTCGTCGTCGTAGCCCCACTGGACAATGTTGCTGTAGCCGTCGCTGGACTCCTCATACCGCATGAGCCGGTCCAGGAAATCGTAGCTGTAGCGGTTGACCCGTCCGGAAATACCGTCGGTCAGCTGCCCCAGGTTGCTGTTGGCGTCGTAGGCGTAAGACACGGTGCTGCCGGTGTCGCCATAGGTCACGGAAGTGCTGCGGCCAAAGCTGTCATAGCTGTAGGACACCGCGTCGCCGTTGCCGTAGACGGACCGGCTCAGCCGCCGGTTCTGATCGTTGGTATAGCTGTGGGAGATCAGGGTGCGGCTTCCGGCCTTCACCGCCGTGGTCAGGTCGAACACCCCGTAGGTGAAGCTGTAATCCGTGCCGGAGGCGGTGGAAATGGCGGACAGCAGATCCTTGCTGTAGGTATAGTCCACTGCGGCAGTGCTCTGCTGGACCTTGGTGGTGCGGTATTCCGGTTACATTCTATTTCGAATAAGAACTCCGGATAAGAAATCTTTTTGTTCTTGACCCTATTTCATACTCACCTTCAAAATATGCCAACTCCCCGTCATTAAAAACAAGTAGTGCAGGCCCATTTCCAACAGACGACCGAATTGCAGCTTCGGCAGGCATATAGGTTCCGTCAATATCCTCCTCTATTGAAAGAACATAGCATAAACCATCACACCCCTTTTTCGCCAGTTCTAAGCAAATATCGCTTTTATCGCCATTGGAAAACACTCCTTCGCGATTGGCATCCCTGAAAAACGACTCGTTCAGATTCCAGATGTATGCGTGTCTTTTAGCGGAACGTAAGGCATACAGAGCGCGATCCTGTCGCGACTTTAGGAAATATTTCTCCACAATCTTTTTTTCAGCAGTAGGGTCCATGTTAGCCTCCATTATTTTTATTTATCGAGTTTTGGGATAGTAATAATGGTCGTGTTTTGATATTCCCTTCGGCGTCCGTTTATACTTTCCTTTTATATTGGGATGGTAATGTGGGCCATGTGAACCATGGGGATGATGTATAGGTTCCTCACCCTTTCCGTCGCGCTTCGCAGCTTCACGAGCGTCTTTTCTGCTGGGGTACCTTTTCCGCTTGGCCGGCGGGTCAGCTGTTCGAGAGTTATCCTTGTTTGAACTGACCTCCATTCTTGCACCAATTTCGCCAATTGCTACGGTCATTGTGCCAATAAGTGCACCAAAGGCAGCTGTGTACATGGACATTTCAGCAATGGTGCCCATCGTTGCAGCAATAGCAATCGCACCAGCACCACCGGTCCCAACTACAAAAGCTGATAACACTGCAGCACCGATTGCAAGACCGCCAAAAATGAGTGCGCTACGAAAAATAGAATCTCCCAAAGTGGTGATTTCTTCCCACAAGTCCCCGCCATCATCTTTTCTGCTGACCGGGTTATTGTCGCAGTAGGCAAAAAGATTCTTATCCCAGTTGGCTTTGTCGGGGGAAGCCCCAAGGACATCCGCGGTATCCGCGTTGATAAACCTTCCCCAAACCGGGTTATAGTACCGGCTGGTGAGGTAGTAAAACCCCGTCTCGGTGTCGTAGACGTACCCACGATAGCGCAGGGGATTTGCAGCGCCGAGGGTGGAAGCCATGGTGCCGTCGGTGGACATGGGCGCGCCCCAGGGATCGTAGGTGTAGGACACCACCTGGGTGCCGCTGGCATTCACAAGACCGGTAACGTCGCCCTGGGCGTTCTTCAGATAGAAATACTTGACGCCGTTATACGTCACGGACGCCGGGCCCAGAGAGTCGTAGGTAAAGTGCAACTTGTTGCTGCCCCAGGTCATCTCCGTCAGCTGATCGCCCAGGTAAGAGTAGTTGTACGTTGTGCCGTTGACTGTCTTGGAAATGCGCTTGCCGTCGGCATTGTAGCCGTAGGCGATGCTGCTGCCGTTCTTGCTCATGGACGCCAGCTGGCGGCCATGCTGCCAGGTGTAGGTCCATGTGCCGTCGGACAGGGGGTTGCCTATGGCGTCGTAGGTGATGGACTTCCCATTGAACGCCGTCAGCAGGTCCGGCCAATCAGCGTTGCCGTAGGTATAGGTGCTGCTTGCTGTCCGGACGTGGCCGTCTATTAACGGCCACGTCCGTCAGCCGGGATACTTATTCCTCCTCGTCGGGTTCCTGGTTCTCCAGGTTGGGAGGTATTTCCCCGCGCCGCAGGCTTTCAAATTTGATTTGATTATGAAATGAATCAAATGCAAAGACATAGACCTTGAACGGATGGCGCAATACCCATGCTTGGGATATTTCTCCACGCCGGTTGCTTCGAACGGGAATCAGGCTGCATACATTTGTACTCAGTTCACCGCCGCACTCCGCAACCGCCTCCCGATTAACTTGAGGGGCACTGACCATATATTTCCGAGCCGTCAAAAACTCATCCCAGCGGTAAAAGCGCTTCCATTTCCGGAACCAAATCACCGTAAGTCCGTTAACGTCGATTACATATCCTTTGCCTCCAATCAATACAAGTCTGGCTCCGAATACAATGTATCCCATGAGCATAGCGATTCCCAGGAGGAACGTATCCAGATAATATTTGTATTTTATCATTAGACACAGAAAAATAGCCGACGTCAGCGAATAAAACAAGCCGTTTAAAATTGCAAGACGCTTCTTATCCGGAATAATCAGAGCGTTTTTATTTTCCATCGTTCGATTATTTTCTTTATCCTCCATTACACGGTCACTCTCCTTGCCGGCCCTCTATTTCTGGATGAATTTATCGAAATATGGATTGCGGTCTTGGCGGATGAAACTGCTCCGCCTACGGCAAAACTTGTTATTCCGCCACCTATTATAGCTCCAGCGCTATGCCCGCTCGGTGAAACTCTGTTCGATATGTAGGCAGCCGCTGCCGCAGACCCGATAGACAGCAACGCATCAGGAAGTGATTCCCTATTGCGTATTGCCGAGATAGTTGCACAGATGGCAGAGGCAACAACTTCAGCCATCCTAATCGCACGTTCAGCATCTTTGGGCGCACGCAGAATGGAAATCAACGGAACTAAGCCCTCCATAACCAGGGATGCCGCCGTGGAAACAGCGCCTGACAACATTCCGGAAAAAAGCCTTTTGCAAAAGAAGCAAGTGAAACTTCTTTCCCTGCGGCAGCATCATCAAGCATGGAAGATATGCCACCAGTCAATCCGCCGACAACCGTACCCACGATCATTTTACCGACGACATACTCCCATAAATCGCCGCCATCATCTCTCCGATTAACTGGATTATCATCGCAGTACGCGAAAAGGTTTTTGTCCCAATGCGTCTTATCAGGAGAGGTGGCTACTACACCAGCGGTATCCGCATTGATAAACCTTCCCCAGACCGGGTTATAATACCGGCTGCTGAGGTAGTACAGCCCCGTCTCGCTGTCATAGACGTACCCACGGTAGCGCAGGGGATTTGCAGTGCCGAGGGTGGAGGCCATGGTGCCGTCGGTGGACAGGGGCGCACCCCAGGGGTCATAGGTGTAGGATACCACCTGGGTGCCGCTGGCGTTCACAAGACCGGTGACATCGCCCTGGGCATTTTTCAGGTAGAAATACCTGTTGCCGTTATACGTCACAGACGCCGGGCCAATGGAGTCGTAGGTAAAATGCAGCTTGTTGCTGCCCCAGGTCATCTCCGTCAGCCGGGATACTTATTCCTCCTCGTCTGGTTCCTGATCCTCCAGGTCGGGAGCTATTTCCCCGCGCCGCAGGCTTTCAAATTGCATGCGTTCCTCGCCCGGCAGTAGTGGAAACACCAGAATATGAGGCCATCGAAGGAGCGCGCGCTCCAGATCAATTTTTCCTCCCTCCATTGTCCGAATCGGCACGGTGCTGCAAACCATTAAAAACGGCTGGCCTCCCCATGGGGGATCACCTATGTCCATAGGGTACACGTTAATACTCTGGAACCGCTGCCATGGATATAGACGGCGGATGATACCCAAAAAAATGACCGTAATTCCTTTAGCAGACACAATATATGTTCGGCTGGTAGCAATAATATGTGCGAAAGCTAGCGTATTAAGCGTGACACCCATGAGGGCAACTACGACTGTATCTAAGCCTATAGGCGGAAAAGCTATACGAAACGCTGGAATAATGTAATAATAATTAAGATATGCGATCATCATCGCTATTACTACCGCAGATGCATGAAACTTTCGGGGCTCAATACGTAAAGTATTTGCTTCTGGGTTTTTCATACCGTCATCCTTACCAGGCCTGTGTTTCGGCCCCTCGCCGTCTGTCTTGGAGCATTTGATTTTCCTCCGCTGGTTCTGCGGCTCGACGAGCATGTTGTTGCTGCGATATATGCGGAACCGGCTAACTCAGAATTGCGCTGACTTACAGTTTTATCCCAAATGGTGAACGTATTGGACACAGGTTGAACCACGGGGGCCAGGACAACAGGATATGAGGCGTCTGCCATCCAATCCTGAGGCAGGTAGTAACGCAGTTCATATCCTTTTTCGTTTTCCTCCAGAATCACCTTGATATCATCGGAGCATACATTTTCCGCATCCAATAGATAAGAGGCCGGCATATAGAACACCGGCTTGGCTTCGGAATCGGCATCTTTTGCATAGGCCAGAATACGGTTATCCTCCTGCAGTTCCAATCGCAGATTTTCTGCCTCCAGATGGTAGCGGTAGCCTAACAACTCTTTCGGGCAACTGCGCAGAATCAAAGACTCCTTCAGCCGATTTGAATCCAGGTCATAGGTCACATCTGTGTCATGATAAACATCCTGATACACGGTTTCGCTGCGTTGATTATTCAGTGCAGCCTCCGGCTGAAGCTGTCCCTCATCTGCCAGAGTGGAAGCAATGCTGCTGACCTCGGCAGCGCTTTCGTCTGCGGGGACACAGATCATATCTTCGCCCGGCAACTCCTCACCTATATAGCCCGAACCGCTTTCGGAAATCGCACCATCGTCTTCGTACAACTGACCTGTCAGATAGAATGACAAGCTGTACCCGCTGCGGCTGACCGTGATTCCATTGGCGGTATTCAGCTCAGCAGGAACAGAGACATTCCACATACCGGCTGCGTTTCGATACACGGTTTCACCATCCTGCGCAGCAGACGGCAGCAACCGGTTGTCAATTTCCTCCCAATATCCATCTTTTTGGTAATGTACTGCCGCCGGATAAATTACCACCTGCCTTGTACCGTCGGTAAGCAGGAACTCCTTCCGATTTTCTTCCCGTTGTTCCAGTATCTCGCCCACGACCTCCGCGGGCGCATCCACGACGTTTTCTGTTGTTGGCGGCCACAGATCTCCCAGGTCCTCAGCCATTACCTGCACGGGGACCAGGTACACCGTCAGCAGCACGGCCAGGAAACAGGATAGTACGCGTCTCCATTCTTTCATATGTTTTCTCTCTTTCTTTTATATAGTAGGATGTGTGCCTACGTCTCTACCATATACAACTCCGCTGCAGCTACTTTGCAACAGGTTTTTTCGCTTTTTTCGAAAGAATCGTAATATATGACAAAAGACGGCAGATGCTTTTTGGCAATTATATCCAAGCAACGAGATGAAGCTGGGACATAATAGTGCAAAAAGCACCTTAGCCGCCGTCTTATTTGCCGCCGAATCCCGCTTCCATGGCCTTGCGGGCTTTACTTCTGGCTCGTGTCAGCATCATACGAACGCTGGCAGCGCTGACCCCAAATGCCTTCCCTATTTCTGAGTCACCCAGGTTGTTAGGGGACAGTTTTCTTTCTCAATGAAGGACGGATTTCTGTCTGTCGTTTGGAAAAATTTCTGTCCGTCTGGCGGCAGCTTTACATAGATGCGGTTCGGCTTGGAAAAGCCACTTCTGCGCCGCTCAATCAGCCCGGCGTCCTCCAGCTCGGAAAGAGCGGTTTTCACGGTCATGGAGCTTCTGTCCAGTGCGGCGGCAATCTTCTCTATGGGGAACACAAGGTAAATCCTGCCGCCCTCGTCCA
>ERZ773185.559-NODE-559-length-32781-cov-5.564841_pt1 | contig 32781 bp, 27 predicted proteins | sample MGYA00580531_ERZ773185 | MGnify/ENA primary metagenome ERZ773185 (study PRJEB29015, sample SAMEA2737799) | human gut metagenome | biome: human gut; feature: human-associated habitat; material: faeces | place: China | collected 2012 ...
AGCTGTACAGTGGTTATACTTCGGTTACCTTGCAGCAATCAAGACCCAGAACGGTGCAGCTATGTCCGTTGGACGTATCTCCACATTCCTGGATATCTATATTGAAAGAGACTTAAAGGAAGGCACCCTGACCGAGAAAGAAGCTCAGGAGCTGATCGACCATATGACCATGAAGTTCCGTATGGTTAAGTTCGCTCGTATTCCTTCTTACAACCAGCTGTTCTCCGGTGACCCTGTATGGGCTACTCTGGAAGTTGGCGGTATCGGCATGGATGGCCGTCACATGGTTACAAAGAACGACTATCGTTTCCTTCATACTCTGGAGAACATGGGACCCAGCCCGGAGCCGAACCTGACAGTTCTGTACTCCAGCGCGCTTCCTGAAAACTTCAAGAAGTATGCAGCTAAGATTTCCGTTAACACATCTTCCATCCAGTATGAGAACGATGATGTTATGAAGCCTATCTGGGGCGATGACTACAGCATCTGCTGCTGCGTATCCGCTACTCAGACCGGTAAGGAAATCCAGTTCTTCGGCGCTCGTGCAAACCTGGCTAAGTGCTTACTGTACGCGATCAACGGTGGTAAGGATGAGAAGCATCTGGACAAGAACGGCAAACATATGCAGTGTGGTCCGGAAATCGCTCCTATTACTTCCGAATACCTTGATTTCGATGAAGTTATGCATAAATATGATATCATGCTTGACTGGTGTGCATCTCTGTATGTAAACATCCTGAACCTGATCCATTACATGCATGACAAATATTACTATGAAGCAGCTGAGATGGCTCTGATCGATACCGATGTAAGAAGAACATTCGCTACCGGTATTGCAGGTCTGTCCCATGTAGCTGACTCTCTGTCCGCTATCAAATATGCAAAGGTTAAAGTTATCCGTGACGAGCAGGGCTGTGCTGTTGACTTCCAGACCGAAGGCGACTTCCCGAAATACGGTAACGATGATCCGAGAGCAGACGAATTTGCTGTATGGCTTCTGAAGACCTTCATGGAGAAGATCAAGAAGAACAAGACCTACAGAAACTCCGAGCCTACAACTTCCGTACTGACCATTACTTCTAACGTAGTATATGGTAAGGCTACCGGCGCTCTTCCGGATGGCAGACCGGCATACACACCTTTCGCTCCTGGTGCTTCACCGTCTTACGGTGCAGAGAAGAGCGGCCTGCTGGCTTCCCTGAACTCTGTTGCTAAGCTGCCTTACGAGTACGCTCTGGATGGTATCTCCAATACTCAGACCATGGCTCCCAGCGCTCTGGGTCACGACCTGGATGAGCAGAAGACCACTCTGGTAAGAGTTATGGACGGTTACTTCGATCGTGGTGCTCATCATCTGAACGTAAACGTATTCGGTACAGAGAAGCTGTTAGACGCACAGGCTCATCCTGAGAAGCCTGAGTACGCTAACTTCACCATCCGTGTATCTGGTTACGCTGTTAAGTTCATCAGCCTGACCAAGGAACAGCAGGATGACGTTATCGCAAGAACCTGCCATAAGTCTCTGTAATTTAACTACAGTTTTTAACAGGTGTATTTTAAAGGAGTCGGGCAGCTTGCCCGGCTCCTTTTCTCGACCAGGGATCTGGTCGAGCATAAAACATCCGTTATGTGGAATAATGGATAGTAAAATACAGCAAAAGGAATACCTCGTGCTGCCCGCAGGGGATGACTGCAGCGATGTCTGACGCATATCCGCAGTGAATGCCTGCAAGGCAGGGAAAGGACGATATGATTAAAGGCAGAATTCACTCGTTGGAGTCTTTTGGGGCAGTAGATGGTCCCGGAATCCGTTATCTGATTTTCTTAAAGGGATGTAATATGCGCTGCCAGTATTGCCACAACGTAGATACCTGGAATCCGGAGACGGATAACCTGATGACGGCAGATGAACTGTTGGACAAGGCAGAACGTTTCCGCAGCTACTGGGGCAAAGAAGGCGGCATTACCGTCAGCGGCGGTGAGGCGCTTTTGCAGATTGATTTTCTGATTGATCTGTTCCGAAAAGCGCATGAGCGCGGCATCAATACGACGCTGGATACTTCCGCACAACCGTTTACAAGAGAAGAGCCGTTTTTCTCCAAATTTAACGAGCTGTTGAAGTACACCGATCTGGTTATGCTGGACATCAAGCATATCGATGATGAAGAGCACAAAAAACTGACCGGTCATACGAATAAAAATATTCTGGATTGTGCAAGATATCTTTCCGATCAGGGTATCAAGATGTGGATCCGTCACGTACTGGTTCCCGGCATCACGGATAAAGATGAGTATTTGATTCGTACAAGAGAGTTTATTGATACGTTGAAAACGGTTACCAAGGTTGAGGTGCTTCCGTACCATACACTTGGCGCATACAAATGGAAAGAGCTTGGAATTCCCTATAAGCTGGAGGGGGTAGAACCTCCGACAGAGGACAGAATTCAGAATGCGAAGAAGATTCTGGAATTTAAAAAATAAAAAAGAGGCGGTGCGCAGATGATAAAAGGAAAGCGCGCTGTAAAAAAGCTCCGGCAGGAAGTCCTGCCGGAGCTTTTTGTAACCTTTAAATTGCGGCGAGCGTCTGCAGTGCGTTGTTTTCCGTCACAAGTTCATAGTGTTCTTTAAAATATGCCTCGCTGCCGGCAGCGGAGCGCTCGAGACGACCGTATTCGGAAGCAATGTTGCAGATCCGGTTGAAATCCTTTACGGAAGTCTGATCCATTTTGAGGATCAGCAGATAAGAGTCGTTTTTACGGTTTCTGTAAAGGGTATTGTGACCGGTGTAAAAATCGTTCACCACATGGGAAAGGCGAAGCAGCGTGTGCATGGAAGGGAAGGAGAAAATCCGTGCCTCCTGGGGCTGTTTTACCTCTGCTGTAGCTGTGGTTTTGTCTTCTTTGGAAGCAGGGGCTGTCGGAGTGCCTGCAGCCTGTGCATGACGGCTTTCCTGGATCTGACGGAACAGGTCGAAAATACTGTCGGTGTTGTCAGAGCTGCTATCGGAAAAATCGTCGGGATCAATCTCGTCGTCATCCTCCATTGCGGGAGCAAATTTGGAAAAGCGCGTGTCGAGCTCCTCCGGATCTTCCACCTTGGTGATTACTAAAACGATGCAGTCGGCATTGAGCGGGATCGCTTCTATCATAAGAGGAATGTCATCCGCTTCAAATCCGAATTTGGCGGAGGCCTGCTGCATCATGTCGCGGAACAGGCTTTTGGCTTTCTCAGTGCCGTATGCCAGCTCGCTGATTTTGAGCTCCCGGTCAGCCAGATCGGCTTTGGTCAGGGTACAGCGGATCTGATGGTCATTCACTTTTTCTATTTTCATATAATCACATCCTTACTTTATAAAATACTTACGGAATCCTGCCGGTGTGACGCACAGAAACGAAAAATTTGCGTTCCTGTGAGAGTTATCATATACACAAGAAAGTGCAAAAGTCAAGCGCATGGGGAAACAGTTTCTTGTTTTTTTAGAAATTGCTTGATTGTAGGGTCGGAATCCGTTATAATACAAGCCAGAGATGGTTCCGGACAGTCCGTGTCGGAGCGGAGGTTTGCAGGATACCGATTTTATACCAATCATCAGGGACAGCCATGCTGATATGGCTGCATTCTTATGAGAGAACATCAGCGGCAAAGTTGTTCTCATCATTCTTTATAGTATGTAGCAGTCTCGTAGAGTTATGTGACTCTATCGGAAATTCAAAAATTCAAAATTTACCAATTATCATAACGATGAAGTATTTTTTAACATTTTTACGACTATTTATTTGGTGCTTGTATAGGTGTCAGGACACAGTCTATCCATCTCGTTATCGTTTTCGCTTTTGTGTCAGATCTGAACAGGAATATATATCACGCGGCTCCTTTTTGGGACAAAAGCGCATTGGCAAAGGAGAACTGCCATGGGAAGATTAAAAATGGATACCTGGGAACGGATGCTGGAGCAGATGGAACAGGAAGGCGTCGGATTTTATCTGAATGGAAAAAAAACTGCGCCGAGGGAAATTATCCGAACCTGCTGCATGCGGGAAAAGGCGGTATACATGCCGGATTTTGTCATGGATGAGGAAGGAAAGCTCTGCGAAGTCCGGTACGATGAAGTGACAAAATGGTAAACAGATAGGAATGTCATGAATGGTTGGAGGTACTGATATCGGTTTGGAAAAGCGTAGAAAAAGGAACCCCATTTCCATAGATGCTGCAGAAAGCCGATATTGGAGAAGCTGCGGTTTACAGGCGGTCTGTGGATCGCAGCCGGACCTTTAGCGGATCGGGAATACTGTTCGGAATGCCGGACAGTATTCTGCGGTTCGTTCGAAACAGAGAGTGTACAAAAAGAGATGGACGTTTTGTCGGTTGTCGTATTTTCAGGCGGTCCGGACAGGGACAGATTGCGGCAGATCCTCTGAAAATCCGACAAATTTGTAATGACGCTGTCTGGAAGGTGTGTTACACTATAACGTGTATGGGTGAAAAAGAGAAAACACAGGAGATACAGACAAATGAAAAGGAAAGTAATACCGGTGTTAATCGGACTGTTGCTGATTGTTCTGATTCTGGCAGGCGCTGCGGGCGTTTTTTTGTTCCAGAGATATTCCGGTTCGAAGGAAGAAGCGGATTTAAACGTATATTTCGGGCTGAACGGTTCACAGGAGGTCGCGATTGTCTGGAATCAGGAGCTGACAGAGGAAAAGGGACTGCTGCAGGATGAGCGCTGCTATCTGAAGCTGGATACGGTTCATGAGATGCTTAATGAGCGGTTTTATGTGGATCATAATGAAAAGCTGCTTTTGTATACCCTCCCGGAGGAAACGGTACAGATTGGAATCGGGGAGCAGACTGCAGACGGATATACAGCGGCTGTGGAGCAGGACGGGGACGTCTGGCTTGCGCTGGATTATGTAAAGCAGTATTCGGATTTTAATTATGCATTGTATACAGAGCCCAACCGGGTTGTTTTGACGACCAATTGGGATACGCTTCAGAGCGCAGAGCTGAAGAAGAACACAGCACTTCGTGTCAGGGGCGGCGTCAAGAGTGAGGTTCTGCAGAATCTGGAAAAAGGGACGAAGGTCACTGTTTTGGAGGAGATGGAAAACTGGGATCAGGTGCAGACGCAGGATGGCTATATCGGCTATGTCCAGAAAAAGCACTTGACAGATCCGGCAGAGGAAACTCCGGTGAAGGACACCGGATATGTGGAGCCGGATTATACCGGCAATCTGCGGGACCATAAAATCGATCTGGCGTGGCATCAGGTGACCGTAGAGTCGGCAAATTCCACGTTTCCGGGCGTTATGAGCGGTGTGACAGGCGTTAATGTAATTTCTCCGACCTGGTATTCTCTTTACGATAATACGGGGGTTGTGGATGGGATTGCCAGCCCCTCCTATGTGCAGCAGGCACACGCCCTCGGTCTGGAGGTGTGGGCGCTGATTGATGATTTTACGCATCGTGAGGATAACGGCGTTGACCCGCAGGAAATTCTATCTTATACGAGTAAGCGGACTGCGATTATCGAGGTTCTGATGAGTGAGGCAGATCGCTGCGGCTTTGATGGAATCAATGTGGATTTTGAAAAGGTGACCGAGGATGGAAGTCAGGATTATATCCAGTTTATCCGGGAGCTGTCCGTAGCGTGCAGACAGAAGGGGCTTGTGCTTTCCGTCGATAACTATGTGCCCCACAACTATAACGCACATTATAAATGGGCGGAGCAGGGCGTGATGGCAGACTATGTGATTATCATGGGCTATGACGAGCACTGGGGCGGTTCTGAGGTTGCCGGTTCCGTAGCTTCCCTTGGCTATGTGACAGAAGGAATTGAGCGGATGACGCAGGAGGTTCCTTCGGAGAAAGTCATCAACGCAGTTCCGCTGTATACAAGAATCTGGACGACTGCAGAGGACGGCGCGGTGACGAGCCGTGCAGTCGGGATTCAGACTGCTTATGATTACATGAACAAAAATCAGGCGGTTGCGACCTGGGACAACAGCGTTGGACAGAACTATGTAGAGTTTGAGACGAGCGATGGAACCGTGCAGATCTGGCTGGAGGACGAACAGTCCCTGGAAGCCAAAATCAACGTGATGAAGGAGCACAACCTGGGCGGCATTGCAGCATGGAAGTTGGGCTTTGATGATGGACGCAAAAATATCTGGGGCGTCATCAGTGGATTTGCGGCAGAGTAAACCGGAAAATAGAATAAGGAATACAGCGGGGGATGCCACGAACTGAAGTGCTATGCACTGAGGTGCTATGCAGACTGGCGGAGCCCTTGCGCTGTAAACAGACATAGAGAAGCGGAAGATGCCATACAATAGAAAAAAGCGGGTGAGGCTTTTTCGGGTATGGGACGAAAAGAAATGCAGAGTCTTTTTTCTCTGATAACGGCGGCAGTATTTTTTACTGCCGCTTTTTTTACAGGCAGACAGGCCGCTGTGCTGACCGGAAAGTTTCGGGTAGAGAGGGAGCAGAGTAGACAGAGTCAGACGAAATACTGCGTTGTGGTTGATGCGGGACATGGCGGAGACGATCCGGGGAAAATCGGCACAGCAGGAACGCTGGAAAAAGAAATCAATCTGGCGATTGCAAAGCGGTTGGAAGCATTGTTAAAGCAGGCGGACGTTGCGGTTGTAATGACGAGAACGGACAATAACGGTCTGTATGATGAAAATGCGTCCGGGAAAAAAGTGCAGGATATGAAGCGGAGAGTGTCGATGATGGAAGAGGCAAAGGCGGATCTTGCGGTCAGTATTCACCAGAACAGCTATCCCGATCCGGCGATCAAAGGGGCGCAGGTTTTTTATTATACCTCGAGTGTCGAGGGAAAGCAGCTTGCAAAACGCCTGCAGGAGCGCCTGGTAAAAGGACTTGACCCGCAGAACCATCGGCAGGCAAAGGCGAATGACAGCTACTATCTTTTGAAAAAAACAGCATGCCCCATCGTCATTGTGGAGTGCGGATTTTTGAGCAATCCGCAGGAAGAAGCGCTGCTGACAGACAGTGTTTATCAGGAACGGGTGGCATGGAACATTTTTATGGGGATTATGCAGGAGCTGAAAAGGAAGAAGGAGTAGTACCGTATTTTTCACTATTTAAACTCCTGCGAAAATGTGGTAAACTGTAGTGGACACGAAGGGAAACCAAGGGCGCTGAAGGCGGCATTTGATTCATGACAATAGAATGCTCGCAGAGTGTGCATTCTATTGTTTTACGTGTCCACTAAGGGGCGGGTCACCTGCAAAGCAGGCGCAAGGGCGTCAGTGTGTACTCGCAAATAAAAACTGTCCGGGAACACTCTTTCCGAATCGGACAATCTATCTTTTCTATCGAACACAGCATAGATGGGCTGTGTTTTCATCAGGCAGCAGGTGCTGCAGATTTCAATCTGAAAAGGGAATAAAGTGAAAAAGCAGGAGGTATGAATGGGGAAACAAAACGATGCTTTTACGGCGTATTTAGGTCGTGCCGAGGTGCTGGCGGATCTGTACAATGGTTGCCTGTATCAGGGAGATGAGGTCGTGCAGGCAGGCAACCTGTGCGAGGTACAGCAGTTTTATCAACAAGGATTGTCAGAGCGCGTGAAAAGACCAACTGCCAGAAGGCGGGAGCGGGATGCGATTCGGGCATTTTGGAACGAGAAAAGTTATGTTTTGCTGGCAGCAGAAGCGCAGAATCAGCCGCATTTGACGATGCCATTTCGCTGTATGGAATATGATCTGGCAGAATATGCCAGACAGCTTCGCTATATCCGGCTGAAAAGTGAGGGAAAATTAAAAACCGGTGTAGAGTATTTAAATCGGATCAGCAGAATGGACGTAGCGACTTACGATATGATCTGCGTGATGTTAAATCTGAAAGAACTACAGGACAAGAAAGAAAAATATCTGAAAAATGGAAAGGGGAGCATTGATATGTGTAAAGCGATGGAAGAATGGGCAGAGGAACTGAGAGAAGAGGGAAAAAGTGCTGGAATAAAAGAGGGAATGAAAGAGGGCGAACTGCGTGGAATGCAAAAGGCGAAAGAAAATACGCTGAAGCTGGTTGCCAAAATGTCGCAGAATGGGGACACAGAGTATATTGCAAGGTTGATGGAGCCGGAAGTATATCGGAGGATGATGGATAAATACGGAATGGAGTAATTGAGAAAGTACATTATAAGGAAATAACGCTTGCAAAAGAAAATAAAATTATCGGAAAAGCTGATGGAGAAGCATGGAAAAATCAGATATCGTTTTATGAATGCGTATCTGTTTGCAACTGTGTTTCAGAAAAATCAGGAAACATTGAAAGATTTGATAGCGGCACTGCTTCGGATTGAGCTGAAAGAGATCGTGTCGCTGGAAATCCTGAATCCAATCCTGCCGGGGCAGGATATTGACCACAAAAGCTGTATTATGGATATTCTGGTTCTTTTGAACGGAAATATCCGTGTAAATCTGGAGATGCAGGTTTTGGATGAGGGAAATTGGAATGAGCGTGGAGTGTATTATCTGGCAGAGAATCTGTTGGATCTGAAAAAGGGAGAAGATTATAAAAACCTGAAAACAACGGTACAGATTGGAATTCTTGATTTCGATTTGTGGAAATCCGGAAAGAATCCGTTTTATCAGGTATACGAGCTGTGGGACACGGAGCATGACCGTGTTTTTACAAATAAGATGAAGCTTTGTGTACTGTCTTTACGGCAGGCAGAAAAAGCGGAAGAAAGAGAGCGACAGTCGGGCTTGTACGACTGGGCAAAAGCGTTGACTGCAGAAACCTGGGAAGAACTACAGGAATTGTCAGAGAAAAATGAAAAAATAAAGGAGGCAGTGGAGACGATGATTACATTGACAGAGGACGAAAGAGTCAGAATTGAGTGTATGAGGCAGGAGAAGGCAGAGAGGGACTGGATCAACGCGATGAATTATGCTACGGAACAGGGAGAAGAGCGTGGTGAAGCTCGTGGAATGAAAATGGGAATTCAAAAAGGAATGAAACAGGAACGGGAAAATACGCTGAAGCTGGTTGCCCAAATGTCGCAGAATGGGGACACAGAGTATATCGCAAGGTTGATGGAGCCGGAAGTATTTGAGCAAATGGCGGCAAAGTACGGGATGAAAGCCTAGGAATATAAGGTGTAAAAGGAAACCTGTAACAAAAAACTGGCGGAAGAATGATGCAGCTTACGATTCTCTGAAAGAAAGCAATAAAATAAGAAGTGGAGTTGAATGAGGCAGTGATCCCATGAAAAGTGGGTATCGCTGCCTTTTTTGTAAATTATGGTTTGGTAAGTGCTTTTACTTCTTTTAAGACGATATTCTGTACTTCAGGACTGAGCTGTTCAAAGTAGGAAAGCAAAAGAATGGATTGATTGTTATGGGCAGAGGTGGGAAGAGACGGAATATCGGAATTTCCAAGCAGATAGTCTGTTGTTACATGAAAGATAGAAGCAATTTCCAAAAGGGATTTGAAGTCGGGTTCTCTGTAGCTGTTGACATATCCACTGACAGTTGACTTGGAAATGTTCAGGGCAGCAGCCAGATCACGCTGGGAAATAGACTGATCTTCCATGAGTTGTTTCAGGCGTTCTCCAAATGATGTCATGCATGATCCTCGATATGGTGTTTTAAAGTTATTATATAGTCCAGTTTCAAATTGATTGTAACAAAACGGCTATAAATAGAAACAAATGGACGCGAAACGAATTGACAGAACGCAAAAAGAGAACTAAAATCAAGATAAAGATGAATGATATAAAGGGAATCGGAGTCTGAGGGGGAAGCAGATGAGTTTGAGAATAGCAATATGCGTTCAGAATAAAACTTACGCAGATAGACTAAAAAAATATTGGGACAAAAATTATAGAGATAAATTAGAGGTCAGCGTATTTTCGGATTTTGAGTATATGGCAGAGTATCTGAAAAAGTATTCTGCTGATTTTGTATTGCTTGAAGAATTGTGGAAAGAAAAGGTTGAATCCCTGGAAGAGTGTCCTCCATATGCTCTTTTAACAAAGCAGGAATACTATCTGGAACAAAAACAGGAAGTTCCCGCTTTGATCAGGATGTATCAACGTGGAGATGAGCTCTATAAGGAAGTAATCCGGGAGTATGCAAACTCCGGACAGATAAAAAAAGAAGTAAATGTTTCTGCAAAAAAGGAAAAAGAATGCAGAACCTATGTATTTTTATCTGCTGGAGGGGGACGTGGTGCATCGACAGTATCAGAAGCTTTTGCCAGAAGATGTGCGAAGCAGGGGAAAGTATTAAAGCTTGATCTGCAGTTTTGCAGCGGAATGGAAACATCGGTAAAAAAGCTGGATGATATTTTATTTGCGTTAAAAAGCAGGAGATATATTCTGACGTTGAAGCTGGAGGCTGATGTAAGAATTTCAGAAGGTGGGGTGGCAACATTTGGTATTTGTGAGAATCCGATTGATTTATTGCATGTTTCCCGTGAAGAAATGAGACAGCTTTTGAAAGCTATTGAAGAATCAGGAGATTATAACACAATCATTATTGATATGGATGGGATCCTTGGAGAAAAAGAGCGGGAAATATTGTGCTGTGCAGACCGAATTGTCTGCGTTGCAGATGAAAGCAGAGAATGTGCCAATAAATTTCAGAGATTATATCAGGCGATTTTAGCGCTGCAGCAGCTTGAAAAGCAGGAAATCATTTCCAAGCTGGCAGTTTTTTTGAACAGATTTCAGTCGTCTGTCCGTCCGGCAAAATATGGAAACGAAGTCGTGGTATGTGGATTTGCAGTGAAATATAAGGAAGCGGAGCAGAAAGATATTATATATACGATGGAAGCCACTGCTGATTTCAGCAATCTCTAAAAGCGTGTGGATGGATGAAAAATGACTAGAGAAGAAAAAAGCAAAATTGTTGAAGAGATAAGAAAAAAAATTCTGGAATCTACAAACTTTGCGGTAATGTCGGAAACAGACTTGGAAGATACGATTCTCCAAATGCTGGAAGAAATGTTTCAGGACGTATATATACCGATGGAAGAAAAAGCGGACATTACAGATCAGGTATACAGCGCTATCCGCGGACTTGGAATTTTGGACAGTATCATTCATGACGATACAATTACGGAAGTAATGATCAACGGACCGGATCATGTGTTTATTGAACAAAATGGCAAGGTGCGCAGAATTTCAGATACCTTTGAAAACGAACAGAAATTAGAGGATATTATTCAGCGTGTCGTTGGAATGGCGGGGCGTGAAGTCAATCAGGCAAATCCGATCGTAGATACCAGACTTCCCGATGGTTCCCGTGTAAATGTGGTTCTGCCGCCGATTTCGTTAAAGGGGGCCATTGTAACAATACGAAAGTTTTCCAAGGAACCGATGACGATTGCAAAGCTGATCGAATATGGGTCCATCACGCAGGAGATTGCAGACGTTCTGGAAATTCTGGTAAAGGCGAAATACAACATTTTTATTTGCGGAGGAACTGGTTCCGGAAAAACGACCTTTTTAAATGCCGTCTCTCATTTTATTCCAAAGGATGAGCGAATTATTACGATTGAGGACTCTGCAGAGCTGCAGATAGAAGGTTTGGATAACCTGGTAAGCCTGGAAACAAGAAATGCGAATACCGCCGGAGTCGGAGCTGTGACAATCCGGGATCTGATCCGTTCTTCTCTGCGTATGAGACCGGAGAGGATCATTGTCGGAGAAGTGCGAGGAGCAGAGGCGCTGGATATGCTTCAGGCGATGAATACCGGTCATGACGGTTCCCTGTCTACCGGTCACGCCAATTCTACGAAGGATATGCTGAGCCGTTTGGAAACGATGGTGCTGACCGGTGCGGAGGGATTGCCGCTGGATGCGGTACGTCAGCAGATCGCATCTGCGATTGATATTATTATTCATCTGTCCAGATTGCGTGACAGAAGCAGAAAAACGATGGAGATCACGGAAGTGACAGGATATGAAAACGGACAGATTCAGCTAAATCCGTTGTATGTGTTTGAAGAAGATGAAAACAGCACCCTCGAACGGGTAAGCGGAAAACTAAAACGTACAAAAAATCCGCTTGTGAATCAGCTCAAGCTGAGGATAGCAGGAATCAATCTTGAAATTTAACCAAAATGAGGAATGCCCGTCGGATACAGGAAATGGGGAGAGAGAAATGAAACGGAAAGAGAAAAAAGAAGAGTACACAGGTCTGTTTCATAACGCGGATGATTATGGAATTTACCATATGACAGCACAGCAGAGGATCCTTGGGTTTGTGGTCGGAATGATCGCAGGAGCTGTTGTGTTCCAGATCTTTTTTGGACTGTGGATATTCAGTATCATTGCGGCAGCAGGATGTGGAATAGTAGGGATTCTGGCTTATAAGAGCATTCTTCATAAAAAGAGAAACGCATTACTGCTTCTGGAATTCCGGGATATGCTGGAATCGATCAGTACATCGTTGGGCAGCGGTAAGAATACAACACAGGCGTTTTCAGACGCACGGTCAGATATGAAAAATCAGTATGGAGAACAGACGGATATTGTAAAAGAGCTGGACATTATACTGAGCGGTCTGGAAAGCAATGTGACGGCAGAAGTGCTGTTAAAGGATTTTGCGAAAAGAAGCCATAATGAAAATATTCAGAATTTTGCGGACGTGTTTTCAGTAGCCAATCGAACGGGCGGAAACATCCGGCAAATTGTGTATGAAACGAAAAATGTAATTAACGACAAGATCACTGTGGAACAGGAAATTCAGACACTGATCAGCGGAAAGAAAAACGAATTAAACATCATGATGATCTTGCCTCTGATTGTTGTGACACAGGTAAAATCCATGCAGGCGTCGGATACAACCGGCGATATGCTTTTTAATTTCATTGTCCGTCTGGTGGCACTGGGGATGTTTGTGCTTGCCTATATAATCGGGAAAAAGCTTATGAAGATCGAAGCGTAAAGGAATACGGTTCGATCATTTGGAAAGACAGAGGTGAGGGGAAAATGACAGACATCATATTGGCAGGTGTCGGAACGATTCTTGGAATGTTCTGGCTTTATCTGATGATAAAGGGAAGCAGAAGATATGCCGCATATATCCGCGTCTTGGATGGCTCTGAATATTTTATGAAAGAGCTTTTCGGAATCGGGTACTATGCGCTGGAACGATTTCCGGTAGATATGAATACCGCCCATTTCCGTAAAAGAAAGGGATGCTTATCTGAGCTGAAGGGAAAACGGAATGCACCGTTTTATGTACAGGCAGATCTGGCGGCGCAGGTCACATATATTTTGACAGTAGTATCCTTTGGAAGCCTGTTAGGTGTATGGACGGGAGACGTTTCGATCCTGTTGCTGGCAGTGCTTCTGGGCGTAGCGTTAGTGATTTATGTGGAAGCCGATGAGGATAGCAGATTAGAAAAGCGGCATCAGAGCATCCGAAGGGATTTTCCCCATGTACTGTCGCAGCTATCCCTGCTGATCAATGCGGGAATGCCGTTGAGGGAAGCGATAGAATCTGTCGCTTCCAGAGGTGGAGGTATCTTTTATGAAGAAATCCGTCTGCTGCTGGAGGATATGAAAAACGGTGTACCGGATTATGAGGCACTGCAGAAATTTGCAGATCGTTGTGGAATTTCGGAAGTGAGAAAATTTTCCAGTATTATGATCCAGAATATGAAGAAGGGCAGCTCGGAACTGGCCTATGCGTTGATGGATCTTTCGTCTGAAGTATGGAGAATGCGGGTAAACAGCGTCCGGGAAGAAGGCGAAAAAGCTTCCGCAAAACTGCTGATTCCGATTTTTATGATTTTTGTCGGAATTCTAATAATGGTTATTGTTCCGATACTTAGCGGAATGAATATGTGATCTTAACCGGACAGAAGATATCCGGATGAGATAAAAACGGTGCAAACATATAAAATGTACGGTCAGAAAAAGGAGGAAGGAAAATGCTGGATTATGAAGTAAAGGTAATGCTTGCCTGGCAGAGAGCCAAAGTGGCAGTAAAAAAAGGAGTCAAGGATTTCTTTACAAATGAAAACGGAGATACGAATATGATTTCGATCGTCGTTGTGCTGGTGGTCGTATTGGGGCTTGCGATATTGTTTAAAGGACAAGCAACGAGCTTTGTAACTCGGTTATGGCAGACGATCAACTCAAAAGCGGGTGAGCTGTAAATAGATTTTACCCCCCTCCCACAGGGAAGATATCACATCTTCCCTGTGGAAAATCAGTTTTTGAAATGAGGACTACAGATGAAAAAGTTACTTGCAGCTGCATTGATCCTTTGCATGGTCGGTGCATGGGGAAGCATTGCATATCGAAATATAGCAGTTCCGAATGAATACGAAAATAACTATGCGAAAGCCAGGGAAGCCTTTGAACAGGGATATTATGTGGAAGCGTTAAACTGGCTGGAAGAAGCAGAAAAAATAGAAGACACTTATGAACTGGAATGTCTGAAACGGGATACCTATCAGCAGATGGGAAATTCCAACGAATACAATACGCTTTGCAGACAGCTGATCCAGAGCCATCCGGAGGATGTATCCAATTATGAAAAGATCGTCCGGTATGATTGGGATACTGCCAATTACAAAAGCCTGGTAAAGGAGCTTCCGGAATATCTTGGGTTATTTCCGGAGAGCGAAGTGCTCAGGACAGTATCGGAAGATCTCGCCCATACATGGGAACTGGTACAAAACGGCTACTATGATGTAGTGTATGCGACGGATACTTCTTTGAAACTGTATAAGGCAATACAAGGTGACAATGAGGAAGAAGAACTGGATTGTGTGATTGCAGATAATTCCGGAAACAGCATATTTGATTATGGATATCGGGATGTGGCGGTTTCACAGGATGGACAATCTGCAATGGTATGCAGTCAGGATGGCACATGGACAAATGTAAATCTGTCAAATCAGCTTCTCGCTAAAAATGAAGATAGAGCGTATGAGAAAATCGGAAGCTTATCGGTAGAAAATATTGCAACAGCAGTTCTGGATGGAAAGTATCATTTTGTCAATTCGAAATTAAAAATGGGAGAGATGGAATGGGACGATGCAGCAACCTTTTCGGATGGAATCAACGCGGTTTGCAAGGATGGAAAATGGGCGATTGTCACAGCAACAAACTGGCAGGAAGTCGAGACCTATCCTTATGTGGATGTTTCCAGAAATCGATATGATCATGTAATGACGGCAGGACGCATTGTGGTGGCAGACGGACAGGGATATATGCTGCTGGATCAGGATTTAAATCCGGTTGGGGAACAGCATTATGATGAGATAAAAGCGTTTGAAAGCGAACAGCTCACAGCCTTTAAAAAAGGGGAAAAATGGGGATTTCTTGCGCAGGATGGAACCTGTGTGCTGGAACCGGAGTATGAAGATGCAGAACCGTTTGTCAATGGATATGCGGCGGTAAAACAGAACGGCTTATGGGGATATATTGATCTGACTGGGGAAATGATCGTAGAACCGCAGTTTGTAGAGGCACAGTCTGTACGGAAGGAAGGAATTGCCTATGTAAAGAATGCGGACGGTTACTGGGATTATCTGATTTTATATCAGCTTTATTACCAATCATAAGAGGATTTGCTATGTGGCTACAGATTGTTTTGGATCTTTTATCCACGCTGTTTGTTCTGTTTTTTTTCTGGAAATATCAGGTAATTACCTTTCCTGATAAAGGAGAAACAACAGAATCTGGAGAACCGGATAAAAGCAGGAAGATTACCAAAAAGAATGGAATCATTGCAATATTTGTTCTGATTCTGAGCTGTTTGTTTTACGGCTTTTTCATGAAGCAGGAGCCGGAATGGATAGCGCTTTTAAGGGTTGCATTGATGTATGCGATTACCTTTGCGGCAGCCGGAATTGACCATGTGAGTCAGAAAATTCCGAACAGTCTGATCGGAATCGGTCTGATCGGAGGAACGGCTGTGCTGATCGTACAGTTAATTGAAAATCCGGGAAATCGTCCGGAGATTGCCTTGGGATCTCTGGCAGGTCTGATCGGAAGTCTGATTTTTATGTGGATATTGGCGCTGCTGACAAAGCATGGAATCGGGTATGGGGACGTAAAGCTATTTGCCGTGATCGGATATCTGGTAGGACTTCGCTATGCATATGGAATTTTATTTTATGCGGCGTTATTTGCAGCCGGGTACGGCGGGGCGCTGTTGTTGCTGAAAAAAGCGAAAAAGCAGCACAAAATGGCCTTCGCTCCGTTTATTTTTGTAGGAATGTACCTGGTATGTGCATTTGCGGGATAAACATGGTGGGTTGTATTTGAAACTGATGTTGGAGGCAATATGAAGATGCGGGGAGGAAAAAAACGGTCAGAGGAAGGTGTTGTTGTAATTGAGGCGACCTATGTGGTTGTCGTAGCACTTTTGATGATCGTTTTTTTGATGAATGCCGGAGTGATGTACTATAACAGAATGGTTGTAACGGCGGTTGCAGATGAAGCCGCGGCGAGCATAGCGAATAACTATGGTGCTCCCGGCAGAGAACCGTTCTATTCCTATATTGCGCCGGAGGATTACAGTAAAGCTGATCCATATCGATATCTGAATTCGAAAAAGCTGCAGAACAGTGCAGAGAAAAAGGGAAAATGGTATGCCAGCTATTCGCTTGCCAGGGATGAATGGAATACGAAAAAAAGAACGGACTTTTCTGATGTTACGGTAAAGTATGGAAGAAATGACATGGGACTGGATACGGTAACCGTTTCGATTCAGACAACTTATCCGGTATTTGTACTCAATCCGATGTCCTTTTTTGGTCTGGATCCGCAGTATTCGGCAACCGCTGTTGGAACGGCAGTGTGTTATGATCCGATTCACGAGATGAATGGGGTTGCATTTTCCAATGAGTTGAAGAATAAGGCGATTGGAATGTCTAAGATTGCCGGAATTTTGGACAAAGCCCTTGGTATTATACAGAAAATCGTGAATCTGATAAAATAATTTGAATTTATAGTGAACAGATGCAAAGGAGAAATCCATATGTTTTCATGGTTTATCAGGAACAGAAAAGGATCTATTACAATCATGATATCGGCACTGTTAATTGCCATTTTATCGATGAGTTCTACCCTAATTGAAATCGCAAAATATCGCAGTATGGAAAGAGTGTTTAAGGAAGCGGAAGAAAATGCCGCATTTTCCGTGCTTTCCCAGTATGACAGGGATTTATATGAAAATTTCGGGCTTCTGGCGATTTCCAATACGGTTGGAGAAGAGCAGCTGGTCAATTATCTGAATAAGAATCTGAACAATAAACGGGAAAGCCTGACAGAAGACGTTTTGGTGGATAAACTGTATGATCTTGGGCAAAAAGAAGTACTGCGGACACAGATTATGGAATTTTGCGCTTACCGTGCGCCCTATTCTCTTGTAAACAATGGACTGAATATTGAAGCAACTCTGCAATCCCTGATTAAAAATGTAGAGGATAATCTGCCGTTTTTAAATACAATTTCGTCCATTCTGGGAGTTGCGGATACGACATTAAAAATCTGGGATCAGATGGGAAAAGTAAGTGATGCGGGAAGAGAGTATAAAAATACTCAGAATGAATATGAAAATGATCTGGAAGCATTTAATAAAGCGGTAGAGCAAAGAAATGCGTATACTGCAGCGTATGAGGCACAAAAAAGTTATGAAGAAGAACATGGCGAACCGGAGGAGGGAGCCATCAGCGAAGAAGAATATCAGACGCAGCTAAAGGCACTGAATGACGAAGTAAAAAATAAGGCAAATGTTACCCGTTCAACCCTCGAAGAATTGAAAGAAAAAACCAGAAATTTTGACGAAAAGGCATCCGGTTTTCTGGACAGCTTTGAAAGTCTGGGATCGAAACTGGTAAAAGTAGAAGTAAGTACCTCAAAGTGGGAGAACGCGAAGGAAAATGCTTCCTCGGTTGAAAACGGGGGATCGGAAAAAATAGCTGCTGCGTGGGAATCAGAACAGAACAAGATCGTTGATAATTTTAATGAAGGATATCAGAAAACGAAGCAGGTTGGGGATACACTCAGCAAACAGCTGCGTATCAGCCGGGAGATTAAGGTAGATGCTGCGATTGAAGAGATGGAACAGCAGAGGATTCGCCTTGGAAAGGAAGCAGAACAGCTTGAAACAGATGAAAAAATTTCGAGCATAGCGGGATCAACTGCTTTTTCTATGGCAGTTGGAATGGCACTTTCCGTTGCGGAAACGGCAGTCCAGTTTGTAAAACAGATTGCGGAGGGGCTTCAGAGTATAGCACGATTCATTAACGCACTTGAAATGGCATGGCAGGAAGACGATCCTATTTATGGAAATAATATTTTAGACCCTTCTCTTTTAGCTCAGCTTTCCGGACATGCCAATCAAGGCGCAATGTGGGGAGTCCATAATGTTTTTGCAGATGTGGACGGAAGCCTGGCAAGCAGTAGAATCCAGGACGCTTCCAAAGTAGCGGGAATGGTTGGATTTGATGTGGGAAGCTTAAATCAGGGGAGAACAGATGCGGAAAATTATACTCTTCAGAATTCCCTGAATTATTTTTATGGCGAATTTACGAAATTTGTTGCTGCTTCTACTGCTTTGGTTGTATCAGGAGCCGGACTGATCATCAGCGTACTCACGGTATGGAGTACAATCCTGAATATTATCAGTTTTGTTGTATGTGCGATCACGTTTGTGGCGAGCCTGATTCAGCTATGTCAGGTAATGAGCCGGGCGATGCGGGACGGAAGTCTGGCAACTTACATTTATCAAAGGCTGTATGCAGCAACCTATGCCTGTGAGATGTTTAGTAATTTCACAACAGATCTCGGAGGCGATACGAGGCTGAATGGCAGCAGTTATTTTAATTTCTCAAATATTGATATTGGAACGGACTGTTTTGACGTTGCCAATGCGGAATATATTTTCGGAGGGGATCCCTTTGAAAAAGCAAATTTGAAGAGTGTTGTATTGTGGATCGTCTGCATTCGGATGCTGAGCAATATTCCGGCAGTACTGACCAACCAGGAGGTCATGGAACTGGTAAACAGCCTGATGGGAACCGGTATTGGAGCAGTTGTCGGAGTGATCCTGTTTTTCGCAGTATGTGCATTGGAGGCACTGTTAGATAAACTGTTGCTGATAAATGGAGGAAGTGTACCGATCATTAAAACAGAAGGATATATGTCCAAAGAAGGAGCTGACGAGCTGATTAAGAAACTTCAGGATATTTTAAAAATACAAGATATAAGGTCCAGACAGCAGGTTGTGAAAGATACGCTGAAGGCGGAGGATAAACCGAAAGAGAACTCCGTTGAAAAATGGGCAAAAGGACTTCTGGAATGGGATTATAAAGACTATTTGTTTTACATGATGCTCATAACAAAACCGAGCGATGTGATACTGTCCAGATGCGCAGATTTGATTGAATTGCAGATGAGAAAACTGAAGGGGACAGATGGATTTGCGCTAAAGGAAATGGCTACCTGCATCCGGGTAGATGCAACAGGGGCTTATGAACCTTTGATGCCGATCCCTGTTATTCCGGGATTAAACAGCAAAAAAATTGAAATGCGGGTATTGCAGTACAGCGGGTATTAAAAATGAAAACTTTAAAGAAACGATGGAAGAGTTCAGACGGGTATCTGACTGTGGAAGCTACGATTGTACTGACCATTTTTATGTTAGCCATGTTGTTTTTGATGAATATGGGTCAGGTATATCGGGCAGAGAATTATATGGCGCACGGCGTTTTGCAGACAGGAAAGGCGCTGGCGTTTAAAAGCTATGAATATGCCAATCAGAATAATTTTGAAATGGCAGCGGATCTGTTGAACAACTGGCTTGGAATCGGTACAGACCGCTCTCAGATCAGAGGTTTGTGGATTGACGAGAATTATCAGGAGGCTGTAAGACGGTCTTTTGGAAGTATGTTGGCGGGTTCGGATGCAAAGGCGGACGAAGAATTAAAACACATGGGGATAAAAGGCGGCCTTAGTTCCATTGATTTTAGTGGAACTGCAAAGAGCGGAACGGATTTGGAAATATATGCGAAGTACGATATAGAGCTTCTTTTTCCGCTGTTTGGATTTGAAAAGATCACGTTGCAGTCCCACGCACTATGCGGCCTGTGGGAATAGGAGAACATATGAAACTGGAACAGATAAACGGGAGCAATTATTTAAGCTTTCCCAATATTGAGGAAGAAGAGACGGAGGAATTTGAGGTGGAAATTCTGGAACAGAACGCGATTCCAGGGTTACTTCCTTTTCGAATGGAGCAGGAAAATCATCAGAAAACCTTTCTGTATTCTGTTGGAAATGAGATATCGCTTTCAGAGTGGAAGGAGGAATTTCATTCTGAAAATGAAATTCTTGACGTCTGGAAATCGATTGCAGAGGCCTGCATAGAAACAGAAAGCTGGTTGCTGGATTCAGAGAAACTGTGTCTGACGATGGAGACCGTTTTTGTCGAAAAGACAGATCCTGTCTGCAAAGCAGTTTATTTACCGGTAAAGGGCAGTACAGAGACGGGATTGAAAAATCTTTTAAAAGAATGGATCGAGATGATCCCATATAGCAGAATGGCATATTTCACAGTTCTGTTTGATATGATGAATGCCTATAGCCGCAGTGTGATCCGGACGGAAGAAGATTTGTTGAGGTGGGTGACAGAGAAGCTGAACCACTGTAGGAAGGATTCTGAGGAAATTGCTCCTGCAATTTCAGAACAGAACCAGCAGGAAAGCATCCAGCAGGTTTCGAATTTGGCAGCTGCAGTACAGTGTAGCACTACACAGAAAGAAATGGCACAAGATCAGCAGAAGGATTCCGGGAAAAAATCCTTCTTCCATAAGGCAGATAAAAAAGAAAAGGAAAAGCCGGAAAAAGGAAAGGCAGAGAAAGGAAAGGAGCTTCCGCTTCCGGGAGAGCTGAGTCTTCCGGAAGGATTTGCTGTACCGGAAAACGCCGGAATACCTGAAGAAAAAAACGTAGAAAAGGAAGCTCCAAAGCGTCCGATATTTTCTTTTGGCAATCGTAAAAGAGAAAAGGAAGAGCAACCGGATATGGTAATGCCTGTTACTCCGAAGAGAGAGACCAGCGCATATGTGGAACGGGATACATCGGATACGGTTTTTGTGGAGGATGTTGTAGAGAAGACAAAAAAAACAGCACAGCTTCAAAACCGTCAGAATGGGCAGATTTATATGCTGGCACCGAAGGTAACAGTAATTGGGACGTCAAAGGGAAATGCAGATATCTGTCTGGATGAATGTCGTGTGGTAAGCAGAAGACATGCCAGGATCAGCTGCGAGCAGGAGCAATACTATCTGGAGGATCTTGGCTCTAAAAATGGAACCTATGTAAACGGCACAGAATTGGAAGCAAGTACACCGGTTTTATTGAAAGATAAAACGGTGATTCGATTTGCAAATCAGGAATTTTTATTTTTGCTGGAGAAATAAACGGAAAGGTGTAAAAGACACATGAAACTAAGCAGAGTGTTAGGCGCAGTCGTTGCGGCAGCGGGACTTTTGGCAGGGACTGTATATGCAAAAGAAGAGATTCAGATTATGCAGACGATTACAAATCAGAAGCAGTTGGAAATTTATGTAAAAGCTCCTGAACTGCCTGAAACGTTCTCTATTCAGATCGGAAGAGATTCCTGTGAGGATGTTCAGATCGTTGATTTGCAGGAAGAGCAGAAAAAAATACAGACGTTTATTTTTCTGGATAATTCTCTCTCTATAACAGAAGGCAACCGTGAAAAAATAAAGGGATTTCTGAATACCTATCTGGATGAAAAATATCAGAATGATGAAGTGAGCCTGTACCTGTTTGGAGAAGAAGCAAAGCCGGTTATAGAAAATTCTGCTGATGGAGAAGAAGTAAAGCAGGCGCTTGAAACAGTAGAATATACCGATCAGAATTCCTGGTTGATCGACGCTGTTTATGATGTGCTAAAGACGCATGAGAACGATGCAGTTTATACAAGAGTGATGATTATTTCGGATGGTGTAGACGAGAAAACCATTGGCTATACAAAGGAAGAATTTGCAGATTTACTTGGAAGCACAGGCATTCCGATGTATGCAGTTGGATGTGTTTATAAACAAAATCAGAATGCATTGGAACAGTTTTTTGCGCTTTCCAGAAAAACGGCGGGAGCTGCTTTTTTATTAGATGATATCTCCGATGAAAACGAAATTGCAGCTAAGCTGCTGGAAGACAGCAACATTTCCTGTATTACGGCAACCATTCCGGAGGCACTTCAGGATGGAAGTGAGAAAGCTGTACAGATCAAGTTACAGGATTCTGATGGGGAAACGGAAGTTCATACCCAGGCGAGGATGCCGTTTGGAGAGGCTGCAGAGGCAGTTAATACCGTAGTTTCTGAACCGGAAGAAACAGAATCTATAGCAGAGGAACCGGAAACAACAGAAAAAGAAACTGTTTTGGTGGAAGAAAGCGAAAGTGAAGCAGAAAACCAGCAGAATACGGAGAAGGCCTTTGATCCGGTAACAGTAGTCGCGATCCTTGCAGTTATTGCTGGGGTCTGCTTTCTGATTGCCAGAAAATGGAAAGACGGGAAAGAGGGAAAAAAGGAAAAGGCTCCCAAAACAAAAAAAGAAAAGAAAGCAAAGGAAAAAGAGCTGGAATTAAAGCTTCCGGAAATGCCGGTAAACGAGAATGCAAGGCAAAACGTGATGCCAATGGAAAAGCAAGACAGTGACGAAACCTGTCTGATGGAGGATGGTGGAGAAACCCTGTTTATGGATGGGACCAATGCAGGCAGCTGGAAGGATGAAATCTTATTACTCCGACTGCAGGATATGGATCATCCGGAGCGTGTTTTCCAATATCCGGTTGCGGGAAACGTATTTATAGGCAGAACGGCGGAAGCAAACCAGATTGTACTGGATTATGACCGTTCAGTATCCGGACGGCAGTGCAGAGTTTATGCAAAGGGAGATCGTATTTTTGTGGAAAATCTCAGCAATGTGAATATAACGCAGGTAAACAGTGTGAAAGTAGAACGGGATATCCAGATCCATTCCAGCGATATTCTGAAAATGGGACACGTTCAGATGCGGGTGCAGCTAATTCGAAAATGAGGCAGACGAATGTAGCTGGTGGGAGAAAAGAGGAATTGACATGTCTGGTTTGACAGGAAGTGAATTACTTTTTTACGGAGGCCTGGCAGGGATGGCTGTTGTACTTTTGGGCGCAGTAATTGCAGTAATTCTGTTTTGGAGCAAAGGTAAAAAACTGAAAAAGACATTGGAGGAGGAATACGGAGAGCCATGTCACAGGTAATTGCCGGAATTTATGAAATAGACCGACCGATTGGAGCCGGGGGTGTCGGAACCGCATATCTTGGATGGCATCTGCGTTTGAACAAGCAGGTAGTACTGAAAGCAGACCGACGGACGCTTGCGGCAAAACCGGAGTCGCTGCGCAGAGAAGTTGATCTGCTCAAAAGCCTGAGTCATACCTATATTCCGCAGGTGTATGACTTTGTGGAAGAAAATGGTGTGGTCTATACGGTTATGGATTACATAGCAGGGGAAAGCCTGGACAAACCGCTGAAACGTGGGGAAAGGTTTGAACAGCCGCGTGTGATCAGATGGGCGTGTGAGCTTCTGGAAGCGTTATGTTATCTGCATAGCAGACCGCCCTATGGAATCCTTCATGGAGATATCAAACCGGCGAATATTATGTTGAGACCGGATGATAGAATTTGTCTGATTGACTTTAATATTGCGCTGGCATTGGGAGAAAATGGCGCGGTAAAAGCCGGATCGAGCAGAGGATATGCTTCACCGGAGCAGTATGCGGAAGCCATACCGGAGCCAGACAGTGCTGTTTTGGAAAGAAAAGGAAAAAGCGAAACAGCATCAACAGAAACCGTATGTACAGAGAAAACACCGGATGCAACAGAAGCCTTGGAGTGTACAAAGACCCTCAGCATGCCAGGCAGCGCTGGAAGCAATTCGGGAAGCAGTTCACAAAGCAGTGGCAGGCTGTTGGATGCCAGATCCGATATTTATAGTCTGGGTGCTACGCTGTATCATCTGATTTCCGGGAAAAGACCGGAACCCGAGGCAGATAAGGTTGTGCCTCTGACACCGGATGTATGCAGCAGGGCTGTTGCAGCAATTATCAAAAAAGCAATGGAATCGGATCCTGGAAACAGGTATCAGAGTGCACAGGAAATGCTGGAAGCGTTTCAGACACTCGGAGAAAAGGATCCGAGAACCATTCGGTATCGGAGAGCGCAAAAAATTACCGGAGCAGCTTTTGTTACTTTATTTTTGATCTCCGGAGCAGCGGCGCTAGTTGGTTCGAAACAGATCGGAATGGTTCAGGAGGCGTTGGCGCTTTCGGAATATTCGGAAAATGCACTGCGGCAGGGGAAAGTGTCAGAGGCAGTGACGCTGGCACTGCAGGCTGTATCGAATAACAGTCTGTTTGCAGAAACAGCTATTGCGCAGGCACAGTATGCATTGACAGAAGCCTTGGGCGTGTATCAGCTTGCAGATGGCTTTCAAGATTTAGACGCGATCGAACTTCCGGCGGCTCCGTTGGACATGGTGTTATCGCAGCAGGGAAACAGGCTGGCAGCTTTATACGCATGGGAACTGACAGTGTTTGATACAGGGACACAGGATAAAATCATAGAATTACCGTTGATACATTCTGCATTGGCAGATGCAGTTTTTCTTGGTGAAGACCGGATGATTTATGCAGGAGAAAACGGAGTGACCTGCGTAAATCTTGCAACCAAAAAATCGGAATGGACAGTGGATAAAGGGAGCAGAATCGCTGTTTCAGAGGATGAAAGCCTGGTCGCTGTTGTTTCGGAAGCCGGAAACAGTGCATGCATCTACCGGACTTTAGATGGAGAAAAGGTTGCAGAATATTCCTTTGACGGACGAAGAATGCAGGAAACAGAAAATACAATTTTTGCAGATCCCAGAGATACTGTTTTTTCTCTCAATCAGGATGGAAGTATTCTGGCGGTCAGTTTTTCAGATGGGTCGCTTCGTTTTTTTGATTCAGAAGGAGAACATTGCGTCTACCAGAATTCGGAAAGCATGTGGTTTGAGGGCGGATTTTGCAGGAATAATTTCGTGTTTGCGGCAGGGAAAAAAGGAGGAAGCAGCCTCTATTTGGCAGAGCCGGATTCCTATGATTGTCTGGAAGGATACAGCTCCGCAAATAAAATTCATGTCCGGGTCGGAGAGGAGAAAGTATATCTGTCCGATGGAGAAATGTTAGAAGAGCTGGATCTTTCTGATGGTACAGAAAGGGAATACGCCTATACAGATTCCGCGGGAATTACAGAGTTTTCGGTGGATGGCAAAACGGCTCTTGTCGTGACAGATGACCAGAGGTTTTCGATTTATAATGCTGCAGCTGTAAAAACTTCGGAGTGGGAAGAAAATCAAAACCAGAATTTTGCAGAGCTTCGAGGGGAATATGCTGCGATAGCAAACAGAGCTGAGAATTTTATCAGGATTTTGAAACTGGAACAGCATCCGGAGGCGCAGCTTTTTTCTTATGATGCGGGATACATGCATGACGAGGCAAGGATCAGTCAGGATCAGAAAACGACGATGTTATTCGGGTATTTGGGGTTCCGGATTTACGATTTGGCTTCCGGTGAACTGCGGAATGAAACGGTTTTGCCGGATGCAGAAAAAATTTATGACCAACAGTTTCGAAAAAATCAGGACGTGTCGCTTTTGGAAGTGACCTGGTATGACGGCACTGTTCGGTGTTACAGTGCTGCAGATGGAACGCTGCTGTCAGAAGAAAAAAAGGATGCACCGGATCGGGATCTGGAAGAGGAGTTTGAGACAAAAGCGTATCGGATTCATTCTTCTCTTCATGAAGCGGCAAAAGTGTATGATGCGAAAACCGGAAAATATAAGGGCACACTGGAAGAAGATGCCTATCTTACATATGTAAACGAAGTAGGGAAATATCTGATCGTGCAGTATGTAAGTGCGGATGGCAGAAAGTTTGGATATTTATTCAATCAGAACCTGGAAAAGCTGGCGTATCTGCCGGGATTTTGTGATCTGTCGGGAGAAATGCTGATTTTTGATGATGAATCCGGGAATTTGCGGCAAAGCCGCTTATATTCCCTCCAAGAGCTGATCGCACTTGGAGAGTCCATAGAATCATAGGAGGAAGGAGAAAAGAAATTGCTATGAAAAGGGCGAAAAAAGGCCTGGCCGTACTTCTTGCAGCACTCATGCTGATTCCGTCTGTACCGACGATCGCAGCCGGAAAAACAACAGAAAGATCAGCAGTTGTAGAAACCGTTGAAACGGAAGAAACAAAGCAGACTGTAGAAGAAGAGCGTCCGGCAGAAAAAGAAAGCGCTGTAGAGGAATCTTCGGAAGTCTCAGAGACGAAAGAATCTGATGGGACGAAGGAAACGACAGCGGAGACCAAAGAAAGCACTTCGGAAGCTTTTGAAGAAACAGAGACTTCTGAGACTGTAACGGAAACAGAAGAAACAGAAACCGAAGAGACTGAGGAAGAAACAAAAGAGTCTTCCGAAAAAAAAGAAAAGGCAACAGAGCCGGAAGAACTGGTTATTGTCAATACCGGCAGCTTTGCCTGTCATGTTGTAGGAAGAAAGGATTTTGAAGAAAATGAGCTGGGAGATGACTGCTTTGATGAAGCGGGCAATTATACCATTCAGATTCCGGAAGAAAATCCCTTCTTTCCCTACCAGGTACAGTTTACCTATGAGGGAGAGACGACTTGTCACTGGTTTATGAACCCGGAGGACAGCTTTACACTTGGTGGTCATAGATTCACAGTATCCGCATATTTTGACGGAACGGTTATCACTCAGATGACTCTGGAAGTCGGCGGACAGGAAGTCGTTGTGTATCCGCAAGAAAAGGAATTTACAGAAGGGGACGGTGCAGCGCCGATGTCATTGCTGCCGCTGGAAGAGAGATACTTATCTGTAGATATGAGAGGATACACGCCGCTGGAGCTGTCGATGGTTTCTGTGAAGAGTATCTTTACAGGAAAAAATGAACTGAAGGATACGGATAAGCTTATCTGGAGATATGATTCTAAGAGCTATGAGTATAAAATCAGTGAAGCAGACGGATATCTTGACCTTGCATACGGAATGAAGGACAGTACCTACAGGTCATGGGAAATAATCACGGGCGAAGCAGATCAGCTGGCACAAAGCAACATCCGTTATAGCCTTGGCCTGCATCTGACAAAGTCTGCGGAATGGTTGATACCGTCTGTGTATGCTCAGGACAGCGCCGGAAACAGAAATGCTTACCACAGTGCTTCAGCAAATTATTCAGATAGTCTATATACTGATGGGACAAAAGACAGAGAGTTAAAGGTTGGTGCAGATCGGTCTGAATTTGATCAGAGCCGGCAAAGCTTTAGCTTTATGTCCCTTAAGCTGAATAAATCCATTTTTGAAAATACGAAGATCGATGAGATAAGGGCATATGCAGGCAGCTACACTTCGGCGGCAGAAGCAGAAACCGGAACAGATATTACCGATCAGCTATTTTGTTCAGATATGTCTGTAAAAGATGCGGGATATACGAACAGTAAGGGAGCAGTAACACTTGTTGCAAAAGATGTGTCAGGGAATACGATTGGCTGTCTTTCCATGGATCTTGAGTTTTTGAATTCCTATAATAGCATATCCGGACATTTATATAAGAAAACTTCAGAAGGATATGAAGAAAATGTAGATTATACAAAGACAGTGCGTATAAGCCAAAATAAAATTTCTGAAACATTGAAATTATGGAAAGGCTATGCAACGAATGATCCATATCGGTTGGATCTTGATTATTATGATAGCAGTTCGAATCGGAATAATAAAAAGGTCGTAGCCGCTTACGTCGGAGAATATGAGACAAAGGATGCTGCAGAGGCAGCAGGAAAGCAAAATATCAGGGATTTGTTGTTTGAAAATCCCTATGGTGCAGACGGTTATCAGGCAGATTTTGGCGCAGGCGTAACATTTTCTATATTTGTGGAAGAAGATGGATTCCAGAGAGTTTTTTATTACCAGGTAAAAACAGTGGAAGGTGATGCCGAGAAGGGTGGAACTTATTACGGTTTCAGTGCTTCTTTCTATGGGCTGAAGGACAGGGATGGAAAGGCAGTTACCTGTTATATGGTGGATTCCGAGGAAGATTCCTATTCCGAATTCAACTATTTAACAATTCTTGTGGATAAAGATACGGATATTACAGCGCTGGCTCCGGTATTTAATCTTTCTACAGGAAGTACGATGTATGCGGAAGGCAGTAGTACAGCGGAAGTCAGCGGAAAAAGTTTACATGATTTTTCCAATGGCTGCATTGAATATACGGTTTCTTCCGGGGACGGGAGCAAGTCGCAGAACTACTGGCTGAATGTTGTAAAAGCAAAAGAGGGTGCAGGAGAGCTTTATATCAACAGCTTATCGGATCCGGATGCTTCGACCAGAACAGAAAATGGAACGATTTATTCCGAACGTGAAGTGATGGTCGACAGTTACCATAAGAGTATCCACGATATTTTAGTGGTAAATAGAGGAACGGAAACGATTTCAAATCTTGCAGCAGAGCTGTCCTCAGATACGCTGGAACTGGATCGGTATTGGACGTTAAGCGGAAATCATGATCTGGCTGGTCAGACAAGTGTGAAAAGCGGCGAGTTTAAGAATTCAAATCTGGCAAAAGTGCGCCTGAAAGTAAAAGACGGGGTAGCAAACGGAACAGAGATTTCCGGGACCCTGACGATTAAGGACGGCAGTCGGACTTTGATGGTATTGACTTTAACCGGTTCCGTTGGAGATCCCTGTATTACAACCAAAGACATTCCGGAAGCTGTAAAATATGTTCCGTATGGAACGATGATCCAGAACAGCAATAAATATTCAGATAATCATCCCGAATATAGACTGCTGGATGGAAAGCTTCCTGAGGGTATGGTAATCCGGGAAAATGGTGAAATTTATGGTGTTCCGAAGGAAAGCGGAGAGTTTACCTTTACGGTAGTGATGCAGAATAATTGGAAGTATTATCTCAGCAGCAGTATAAAAACATACACATTAAGAGTGCTGGAGAATACAGATCCCAATGTAGACGGAGCAACAGATCAGGGATACGATCTGACAGAAAGAGTTCAGAATGTTGACTTGAATAGCTCGAACGAGGATCAGCTGATGGTTTCTCAGGGTGTGTTGGGAGAATTTATTGATCTGTATCTGGACGGTGTGAAATTAACCAAAGACGTAGATTATACTGCAGAATCCGGTAGCACCAGACTTACGATCCGGAGCCAGACGTTGAAAGCTTCCAACGTGGTCGGAACGCATACGCTTGGTATAGAGTTCAGAACAGCTAAGGATGATGAACTGAGACGTGCGGCACAGAACTATATTGTATCTGGAAATGGAAACAGCGGAAATAATGGAAATTCCGGCAATAACGGAAACTCTGGAAATAACGGCAATTCCGGAAATGCAGGCAATTCCGATAATAGTGGAAATAGCGGAAATTCCGGCAATACACAGAATGGACAGTCTGCAGCTTCTGGAAAGGTGAATTCGTTAGGCTTAAACCAGGGAGCAGGGAATGGAACGGAGGCTGCACAGTCTGCAACAGCAGATGCCACACCGCTGAACATGTATTATACGATTCAGCCCGGTGATACGCTGTGGAAAATTTCGGAGAAATTTTATGGAACCGGAATGTACTGGGAAAAGATTTATCAGGATAATAAAGATAGAATCAGCAATCCGAACCAAATCTATGCCGGTCAGGAAATCGTGATTCAGATGACAACCTTGACCAGTGCTGAAATCAGCGGAGCGGAAGATGTAACGTATTATGTTGTGCAGAAGGGTGATACGCTCTGGAGCATTGCCAGAAAACACTATGGGAAACGCAGATACTGGAAGAAGATTTGGAACGCAAACAGTGCGATCACGAATCCGAACCGTATTTATGTGGGACAGACCATTATTTTGCCGAAGCTTTAAAGGAATAAAAACAGAATTGATCCTCCTGAAAATGGGGGATCAATTCATATGAGGAAAAGGTATCAAAAACCGGTGGTAAAATGGGAAAGTCTATGGAAAAAGGAATGGTATTAGCTAATACATATGAAATACTGGAGGAGATTGGTTCCGGCGGCGGAGGTGTTGTATATAGAGCCAGACACACTCGACTGAATACGGATGTAGTAGTGAAAAAAATAAAAGATGAGATTGTCAATCGTGTAAACAATCGTCAGGAAGCAGATATCCTGAAAAGACTGAAGCATCCCTGTCTGCCAAGAGTTTATGATTTTATCGAGACAGATGATGCAGTCTATACAGTAATGGACTATATCCGGGGAACGAATCTGCAGGATGCTGTTAAGGAGCATGGAACGTTTGAACCAAAGCAGGTGCTTAAATGGACAGAACAGCTGGGAGGAGCGGTTGCCTATTTGCATAGCCAGAATCCGCCCATTATTCACAGTGATATCAAGCCTGCCAATATAATGCTTACGGAAAATGGAGATGTTTGTCTGATTGATTTCAATATTTCTCTGGCGCTTGGCAATACCATGGAGTCCGCAGTAGGCATCAGTGCAGGATATTCCCCTCCGGAGCAATATGCGGATCCTGCGTTGTTTCTCAAGGTTTTTAACCAATCTCTTATTTCAGCTCAAAATGCAGCAAAAACAGCAAAAAAGAATAAAGCAAAGGCTGAAAAAACGGAAGGAATTGAAGAGACGGAGCTTTTGGAACAGACACAGGAACAATCGGATGGTACGGAGTTACTGGCAGAGGAGGTAGATTCAGAACAGACAGAATTGCTCGTGGAGGAAAGGCATTCGGCGCCTGTTAGCTCTGCAACGGAAACTACAGAAGTGTTGACAACCTATCTCCAATATGTGGGAAAGGGAATCAATGAAAAATCTGATATCTACAGTCTGGGAGCTACGCTGGTGTTTTTGCTTGCAGGCAGGACATATGGAATGGATCCGAAGGTGAATCGGGAAATCGATGCATTTCTTTTCTCTGAGAATGAGGGATTGTCCGTTATTTTGAAAAAAATGACGTTGCCGAACCCGGATGAACGATACCAAAATGGTGTAGAGCTTCTGAATGCGGTAAGGAATATCCATAAATTTGATCATCGTTATAAGAGGATGCACGGTGTGGAATGCGTTCTTCAGGCAGGCGCGCTGGGAGTGCTGTTTGCAGGTGTTCTTTGTATGATTAGCGGTCTGTTTCTCCAGAAGGTACAGGAAAATAAAACCTATTATGACCAGATAGCACAGGCACAGTTGTGTATGAGCCAACAGGACTACACCGGTGCAGAGAGTATTGTCCGAGAACTGCAAAAGGAAGATGTTTTGCGGATTGACGCATATGAACTGGAACTGGAGATCCTTTATAACCAACAGCAATATACGGAATGTATCAGTAAAGGAGAAGACTTTTTGAATTCGGTTCCTGTTACGACAGATGCAGAGGCAGATAAGGAGCTTTTGGGGAATATCTATTTTCTGATCGCCAATTCCTACTATGAGAAAGAGGACTATGTAAGTGCTGCAGATTATTTCGAGGAAGCGTTGAAAAATCATCAGGACAATCCAATGATTTATCAGGACTATACGATTACGTTGGCAAAGCTTGGTCAGTTCGAAAGGGCGCAGAAAATGTTGGATGCAGGAAATAAACTGGGGCTTCCAAAGGATTCTTTTCAGCTGGCGCAGGGAGAGCTGTTAAGTGCATCAGGAGATAAGACAGGGGCTGAGAAGTGTTTTGAGACAGCAATCGCATCTGCAAGTTCGGATCAGGTATTAAGGCGTGCAGTTATGCTTGCCGCAGAGAATGATAAGGCAATGGGGACGCAGGGGCTTGAAAAGGAGATTGAACTGCTGGAGCAATATAAAGACCATTTTGATACAAGCTTTAATATTGTCCTGAAAGAAACCCTGGCGGACGCGTATATGCGCTTGGCAGAAGCTACAAAGGATAACAGTCAGTATGAGAAAGCGGTTGGATTGTTCCAGGAAATAACTGACAGCGGATTTATGACCTTTCGATTGTACGAGAATATGGCAATTTTATATGAAAATATGCAGGATTTTGAAGAAGCTGAACATGTTTTGGAAAAGATGGTTTCGGATTATCCCAACAGCTATGTCCCTTATAAGCGGCTGGCCTTTCTGGAAGCAGATATACAGCAAAATAAAGCGAGCAAAGACAGGGATTATTCCAAAATGAAGGAATACTACGAACTTTGCAGGAAGCTTTATGACAACAGTGAAGATACTGAGATGCAGGTGTTGGAAAAACTGATGGATGATGTAATAAACGGGGGATGGTGATCGCAGGAGGATACAAAATGAGTGGAATCGTATTGGTCAAGATTGGAATTGGATGCATCGCTGCAGCAGTTGTTTTGTGGATAGCAAGTCTGGTGTATCGAAAGACCGAGGGAAAGAAGATACGGGAAGTGCTTCATAAGGAGTACGATATTTAAAAGTTGGAAGAATGCAGACATTCTTCCGGAATACGGAGAAAATGATACGGGAGGAAGTATAGCATATGAAGAATAAGAAAAAAATGATTTTTGTCGGCATAGCATTGATATTGCTGGTAATCGTAGGCGTGGTGGCAGTCAATATTTCGAAAAAAGCTTCTCAGAGAGAAGAGATAGCAAGACAGCTGGAACTGGGGAAAAAGCAACTGACTTCTTTAGAGTATGAAGAGGCGATTGCTACTTTTAAAAATGCCCTTGCGATCGATC
>ERZ773185.566-NODE-566-length-32629-cov-7.812059_pt1 | contig 32629 bp, 36 predicted proteins | sample MGYA00580531_ERZ773185 | MGnify/ENA primary metagenome ERZ773185 (study PRJEB29015, sample SAMEA2737799) | human gut metagenome | biome: human gut; feature: human-associated habitat; material: faeces | place: China | collected 2012 ...
CGAGATGGACGCGCCCTAAGCGGTCATCTGACATACAAAGGTCATTTCTGAGTGGCGGAGCGGGTGGGATTCGAACCCACGGTACCGTTGCCGGTACACCTGATTTCGAGTCAGGGCCGTTATGACCACTTCGATACCGCTCCGTGCGGGCATATTATAACAGGCGGTTCTGGGAAAAGCAAGATAAATTTCGCACTCAGGTCTTTTTGATGAACTGGCGGCTGCATTTCGGGCAGCGAATGTTGATTTTGCCCTTGCCGCGCGGAACGCGGACGACCTGCCGGCAGCCGGGGCAGCGGAAATAGCGGTACTGCTTATCCGTCAGACGGCTGAAAAAACGCAGGAATGCCGCGTTCTCACGCCGGCGCGCTTCGATGTTGCGCGAATACATGCGGAAGATTGACCAGATGAGCGGGATATAGGCCAAAAAACTCAGCACGGACATCCACTGCACCCGCCGCCCGCCGATGGCGCTGATGAGAATCAGCACAAACGCTGCGCCCAGCAAACACTGGTTCAGCCGGTCAGAGCCATAGCGCCCCGCCATAAACTTCCGTAGTCCGTCCCCGATTTTCCGAAACATAGTCTGTCACTCCATCTGCAAATCGTTTGATGGAGTCTATTATAAAAACCTGCGGAGGAAATACAAGCGCATAGGCCGATTGTTTATAAAAAGTTTAAATCTCTCCGGAATCTGTTTTTAAAATCACGGTTACGATCTCCGGGCGGTTTCCGATGCGCAGCGGCAGCTTCCGGCTGCCGCCGAGACCGCGGCTGACGATCATGCTGGTTTGGCCCTTTTGATATAAGCCTGCTGTATAGTCCGGGAACAGATCGAGATGCGTTCCGAAGACGGCGCCTACGAACGGCAGGCGCACGATCCCGCCGTGGCCGTGGCCGCACAGGACGGTCTGCACGCCCATATTTGCCCACAGATCCAGTTCGTCGTTGCGGTGTGAGAGCATGAGGATATACGCGTCCTTGCCCCGAGCCTGCCGGATTTCGCGCACAAGCTGCGCCGGACGCTTCTGGTCGAACGGGCCGTTCGGGTCATCGGCTCCGGCCAGCACGATGGAGAACTGTCCCCGTTCAAGCAGCTTGTATTCGTTTTGCAGCCGCACAACGCCAGCCGCGTCCAGCATGGAAAAGAGCGCTGCGCGCTTTTCGCGCGAGAGCACCCATTCGTGGTTGCCTGTCACATAAAACGTCGGCGCAAGTGCTGCCAGGCCCTCCAACAGCGGCGGGAGCATGGAAAAGTCTGTGAATTCGTCGGCCAAATCGCCGGTCAGGGCAATGAGATCCGGGCTTTGCAGGCGTACCAACTCCAGCAGATACCGGCTTTCCGCGTCAAAGCGTCTGCCGTGCAGATCGGAGATCTGCACGATGCGCAGCCCGGAAAACGCCTCCGGCAGCGCCGCGCAGGCTGCGGTCACGGTGCTCGTCGAGAGCGTGAAATTTTCAAACCACGCCGCTCCAGCCAGCACCAGCACCGCCGGAAGCAGCCAGCGGCTGCGCGTTCTGCCCCGTTTCTTTTCCTGCATGCCGAATCCTCCAGCTTCTTGATTGCCGCTATTTTATCACATCCGGACTACAAAGAAAAGCAAAACAGCGCGCCTGCGCGCCGGAACCGCCGGTTCCGTATGAAAAATCCGCTCTTTGCGCTGTTGGTATCCACATTTTGTATTGTGATATTCGGTTTGAAATGCTATAATAACCGAAAAAGAAAAAATAATGGATGTGCATTGGAATTGAAGTACGGAACCTGGACAATCTCGTCTTATGAGCCTGCCGACGCGAGGGCGTTGTGCGCGGCGGGCTTTTCACCGATCACCGCTGCGCTGCTTTGCAGCCGCGGCTATCGGGATGCGGGCGCGGCCCGCGAATTTTTATCCTGCAGCACCCCGCTTTCCTCTCCATTTGACCTTCTGGACATGGATAAGGCTGCCGCCCGCGTCAAGCAGGCGCTGGCCCGTCGTGAGCATATCGCCGTTTTCGGCGATTATGACGTTGACGGCATCACGGCGACCTGTCTGCTGACGGAATATCTGCGCAGCAGAGGCGGCCATGTGACCAGCTATATCCCCGCCCGGCTCGAAGAGGGTTACGGGCTGAACCCTATTGCGATCGATACCCTCAAAAAACAGGGCGTGGAACTGATTGTAACGGTTGACTGCGGTATTACGGCCAATCAGGAGGCGGCGCTGTGCCGGGAACTTGGCATCGATCTGGTCATTACCGACCACCACGAGTGCAAATCCGAACTGCCGCAGGCCGTCGCGCTTGTTAATCCGCACCGCAAAGATCAGCCGCAGCCGGTCACGGAGATGGCGGGCGTCGGCGTCGCGTTCAAGCTTGCCGCCGCCATTGAGGGTGAGCAGGAAACGCTCTTGGATCAATACTGTGATTTCCTCTGCCTCGGCACGGTTGCGGATGTTATGCCCCTGACGGGCGAGAACCGCACAATGGTCGCACGAGGCTTAAAGGCGCTGGAAAACCCGCGCCGCGTCGGCATTGCGGCCCTGATGGCGGAATGCTCTGTGCAGAAAGGACCCGTCACGGCGGGGACCATCGGCTATACGCTGGCCCCGCGTATCAACGCTGCCGGGCGCATGGGCGAGGTCAACGTAGCAACGGAATTATTCCTGACGCACGACGCTGCGCGCGCGGTCGAACTGGCGGGGACGCTTTGCCGACTCAACCGCAGGCGGCAGGAGATTGAAAGCAGCATCTATCAGTCTGCCGTCGCCATGCTCCCGCCCGGCGGCCCGCCGCAGGCAATCGTGCTGGCGGATGAAAGCTGGCACCAGGGCGTTGTCGGCATCGTGGCCTCCCGCATGGCGGAGGAGTACAGCTGCCCAACGTTCCTGATCTGCCTCGACGGCGACAAGGGAAAGGCCTCGTCGCGTTCCTACGGCGGATTCAATCTGTTCCGGTCACTGGAGCAGCTGTCCGGCTTACTCGAAAGCTACGGCGGGCATGAACTTGCCGCCGGCTTTACCATCCGGCGCGAGAGCATCGCGCCCTTCCGGGAAAAGATGATGGCCCTGTGCGCGCGTTTCCGGGAATCGGACGCGTGCAGCACCGCACTTGCCATCGACTGCGAAATTCCGCCGGAACTGCTGACTATCGAGAATATTCAGGCGCTGGGCGATCTGGAGCCCTGCGGCGCAGGTTGTCCGCGTCCGATCTTGTGCATGCGGGGACTGCATGTCACGGAGTTGACGGAGGTCGGCGGCGGCAAGCATCTGCGCCTGCGGCTTTCCAAGGGCGCGTATACCTGGGGCGCGATCTTCTTCTCGACCAACGCGCAGCGCGCTGCCGTAGCGCAGGGCGATGTGGTTGACATCGCATTTACGCCGCAGATCAATGAATACCGTTCCGTGCGCTCCGTGCAGCTGAATCTTGTGGATATCCGGCCGGACAAGGCCTTCCGCGAGGCGCAGGGGCATGACCGCGCGGTCTATAAAAAGCATCTGGCGGGCGGCGAACTCAGCTGCGACGAGGCTGAGTGCCTGCTTCCCACGCGGCAGGATTTTGTCGCTGTCTGGCGGTATCTGGCGGCGTTTTCACAGGGCGGCGTTTTGTCTGAGGAACTCGGCTGCCTGAGTCGTAAAATTTCGCGCTGCGCGAAGCTTTCCTTAAGCGCGGGAAAAACGCGCATCTGCCTCGACGTACTGGCAGAGCAGGGGCTTTTGCAGCTGGAGCAGCGGCCAAAGTCGCTGTGCATCCGCCTGTGCGCGGATGGCCGGAAGGTCGATCTTGAGAAAAGCCCGATTTTGATTCATCTGAAAAAGCAGAAGGCAGGAACCTGAATGGAAACCAAACAAGAGCATTACGAATCCATGATGCAGGCGATCACCCGTTATGCACCCTCCACCGATCTGGAGGTTATCCAGCGGGCATATGAATACGCCGATGAAAAGCATAAAAACCAACTCCGAAAATCCGGAGAGCCTTATATCATCCATCCGCTTGCCGTAGCGGAGATCGTGGCTGAGATCGGCCTCGACACCGACGCGATCACGGCGGCGCTGCTGCACGACTGCCTGGAGGACACCGACGCAAGCTTTGAGGAGATCTCGCGCATGTTCGGCGAGACGGTTGCAAATCTGGTCGAGGGCGTCACAAAGCTGACGCGTGTGCAGTATTCTACGATGGAAGAGCAGCAGATGGAGAATCTGCGCAAGATGTTCATGGCCATGTCGAAGGACATCCGCGTCATCCTCATCAAAATTGCCGACCGGCTGCACAATACCCGGACGCTGCAATACCAGACGCCCGCCAAGCAGATCTCCAAGTCCATGGAGACGATGGAGGTTTACGCGCCGCTGGCGCACCGGCTCGGCATGCAGAAAATCAAGTGGGAACTGGAAGACACTTCTTTGCAGTATCTCGATCCCGAGGGCTATCAGGAGATCATCGACTATCTCAAAAAGAACGAGGACAGTGCCAACAGCTTCATGAACGCCATCCAGTCGAAGATCACGGACCGGCTGGCGTCCGTCGGCATCCACGGGTCGATCTATGGCCGCATCAAGCACACTTATTCCATCTACCGCAAGATGCGTGCGCAGAACAAGACCATCGACGAACTGTACGATCTTTACGCGTTCCGCGTGATCGTGGGCGACTACGTGACCACATCGGACGGTACGGGCATCGTGCACATCGCACCGACGTTCGGCGCCGACGACGACCGTGTGGCCAAGGCCGCAGGCATCGCCCCGCTGTTCATGGTCGACAAAGCCGGCAAAAACCAGCCGATGGTCGACAAGCAGGGCAAGTTCTTCGTACTCGAAGACCTCGACCCGGAATTCGTAAAAAACAACATCGACGTCGAAAAATACAAGGAGTATGCGGGCCGCTACGTCAAGAACGCCTACGACCCGGAGATCGCCTGCGATGTCGAGACAACGCTCGACATCGACCTGGCCGTGATGCTGAAAGCCCAGAACAAGGCATTCAAGATCGAAAAGCATACCCACTCCTACCCCCACTGCTGGCGTACGGACAAGCCGGTGCTCTACTACCCGCTCGATTCGTGGTTCATCCGCACCACGGCGCTGCGCGAGCGGATGATCGAGCTGAACAAGACGATCCGATGGAAACCCGAATCGACCGGGACAGGCCGTTTCGGCAAATGGCTCGAAGGGCTGGTGGACTGGAACCTTTCGCGCTCGCGCTTCTGGGGCACTCCGCTGCCGGTATGGGCTACGGAGGATTATTCGGAACTGAAGTGCATCGGTTCGATCAGGGAGCTGATGGATGAGATCGAAAAGTCGATCGCCGCGGGCTTCATGAAGGGGAACCCCTACAAGAATTTCAAGGTCGGCGACATGTCCAAGGAGAACTACTCGACCCGCAATATCGACCTGCACCGTCCCTATGTGGACAACATCGTGCTCGTCTCGTCGAAAGGCGAACGCATGGTGCGCGAGAGCGACCTGATCGACGTCTGGTTCGACTCGGGGGCGATGCCTTATGCCCAGGTGCACTATCCGTTCGAACTCAGCGGGGAGAAGTTCCGGAAAGTTTATCCGGCGGATTTCATCGCCGAGGGCGTCGACCAGACGCGCGGCTGGTTCTTCACGCTGCATGCGCTGGCGACGATGCTTTTCGACAGCGTGGCGTTCAAGAATATCATTTCGAACGGTTTGGTGCTCGACAAGAACGGCAATAAGATGAGCAAGCGTTTGGGCAATGCGGTCGACCCGTTCGAGGTGCTTGAAAAATACGGTACCGATGCGGTGCGCTGGTACATGATCTCGAATTCGCAGCCGTGGGACAACCTCAAGTTCGACGTGGACGGCGTGGACGAAGTGCGGCGCAAGTTCTTCGGAACGCTGTACAACACCTACAGCTTCTTCGCGCTGTACGCCAATGTCGACGGCTTTACGGGCCGCGAGGCGGAAATTCCCATGGCGGAACGCCCGGAGATCGACCGTTGGATCATCTCGCTGCTCAATACGCTGGTCAAAGAGGTAACCGAGTCGCTCGAAAATTACGATCCGACCCCGGCCGCCCGTGCGATCCAGGATTTCGTGAATGAAAACCTGTCGAACTGGTATGTGCGCCTGAACCGCAAACGCTTTTGGGGCGGCGGCATGACTCCCGACAAACTGGCGGCCTACCAAACCCTGTACACCTGTCTGGAGACCGTTTCGCAGTTGGCCGCACCGTTCGCACCGTTCATTACCGACAGGATCTTCACCGACCTGAATGCGGTGAGCGGACGCCACGGCGACACCTCTGTGCACCTGGCCGATTTTCCGGCTTTCCGGGCCGAATTGGTGGACGCTCGTTTGGAACAGATGATGGCTTTGGCACAAAAAGTGTCGTCGATGGTGCTGGCCTTGAGGCGTAAGGTCAATATCAAGGTGCGCCAGCCGTTGACGAAGATCGTGATCCCGGTGCTTGCCCCGGCTATTAAAGCCGAAATCGAAGCGGTTCGGGGATTGATCCTCGGCGAGGTAAACGTCAAGGAGCTGGAATTTATCGAGGATACTACCGGCGTAATTACCAAGCGGATCAAGCCGAACTTCAAGACGCTCGGGCCGCGCTACGGCAAGCAGATGAAGCAGATATCGGCACTGGTGGCCGCTTTTTCGCAGGGGGACATCGCGCAGATCGAGCGGGAGGACCGCTGGACGGCCGAAATCGACGGCGTGCGGATCGAAGCTACTGCAGCCGATTTCGATATCGTGTCGGAAGACATGCCGGGGTGGCTGGTCGCTACGGAGGGCAAGCTGACCGTCGCGCTCGACATTACCGTGACGGAGGAGCTGCGTCGCGAAGGTATCGCCCGGGAGCTGGTCAACCGGATCCAGAATCTCCGTAAGGAGAGCGGTTTCGAAGTGACCGACCGTATCCGCGTGGTGATTGAGCGGCATGAAGCGCTGACAGGAGCCGTCGAGTCGTTCGGCGATTACATCGCTGCACAGACGCTGGCCCTGAGCGTCGCACTGGCGGATTCCCTCGATGAGGCGGGAAGCGTCCCGGTAGAGCTGGATGAACTGACCGTGAGAATGAAAGTGGAGCGCGTCTGACACCCGGGTGAATTTCATCCGGACTGGGCGCGAAAATGTTGGTATATTCCGAAATTAATTTTATCTTTATAAAAAGATCGTCGCAGGATGGTCTGGAATATTTAAATTTTTGAGCCATGTCAGAGCATGAAAAGACTCGGTACTCAGATGAGGAGCTACTCGAATTCAAGAAGATAATACTGGATAAGCTGGAGAAGGCCAAGGCCGATTACGACCTGTTGCGTTCTACGATCACCCACACTGCGAGCAACGACATCGAAGATACCTCTCCGACGTTCAAAGTGCTGGAAGAGGGTGCTGCGACGCTTTCCAAAGAGGAGTCGGGCCGGTTGGCCCAGCGGCAGCTGAAGTTCATCCAGCACCTCGAGGCGGCATTGGTGCGCATCGAGAACAAGTCTTACGGTATTTGCCGCGAGACGGGTAAGTTGATCCCCAAAGAGCGGCTGCGGATCGTACCGCACGCAACGTTGTGCATCGAAGCCAAAGGCGAGCGCCGTTAGCCGGTGCTGCGGTGTCTCCGGACATACGCCCGGTCCGGTGAGGAGCCGAAGGACGGGCGCCGGGGAAACGAGGCGGGCGATGCCGGAGTAAAACGGTAAAGAGGGTGGTATGCCCTCTTTTTTCGTGCCTGCGGCACGGTAACATTCATAAAGAGAAGAAAACGGACAGTGGCGACAATTACTATGTATACCGACGGTTCGGCGCTGGGGAATCCCGGCCCGGGCGGTTACGGCGTCGTATTGATGAGCGGCCCTTACCGCAAGGAACTCAGCTGCGGCTATGCGCATACGACCAATAACCGGATGGAGCTGATGGCGGTCATCGCCGGGCTCGAAGCGCTCAAAAACGACGGCTGCGACGTAACGGTTTATTCGGACTCGAAATATGTGGTCGATGCCGTTGCGAAGGGATGGGTCTTCGGCTGGGAGCGCAAAGGATTCAAAGACAAGAAAAATCCCGACCTGTGGCGGAGGTTTCTCGCCCTGTACCGGCGGCATAACGTGCGTTTCGTCTGGGTTAAGGGGCACGCCGAAATTCCTGAAAACGAGCGATGCGACCGGCTGGCCGTGGCTGCTTCGTCGTCGGGCGACCTGATCGAAGATACGGGGTACCGGGCCGGTGAGGCCGGCAGCCTGCTTTGAGCGGGCGCTACCTTTTTTCTTCTGGCATCCGGAGCGTTCTCCCCCCTTGGTTCTGTCAGGGAAACGCTTTTCTTTTTGTGTCCGGGCCCTTGCCTGCGGCAGTGTTCCCTCCTTTGTCCGGAGATGCTTGGGAGGCTTGTGTCATTTCAGGACACCCGGCTCGTCGGGATGTTGCAGGGCCGTGTGTGCGATACGTTGGCCCAATGCGGCTTCCCGGGGCGATACGCTTTCGGGGTGGAACGGATTGCCTTCGACCGGCCCGAAAAAAGTTTCATACCAGGTGCAGGCTGCGATGTAGCGGCCCAGTCCGTAATCGAGGTGGAATCCGTCCCGGGTCATCCGATCTCCCATCAGGTTGCGCCCGGTCTGGATCGCCGTGCCGGACGGTATCACGATCGGAATGTGCTCTTTGCGGGAGACCCGGTTGACCGTTTTGACGATTTCCCGATACATTCGGGATTGGTCGTTGTCGTAATTCGCAAATCCCGAATGGTTGGAATCGCAGGCATAAGCCCAGACCTGATGGATGGCGAAGCGCACTCCGGGATTGGTTGCGTGTGTGCGCAGGTATTGCAGCAGGGAGGGCATGAAGGGGTAGTAGGTGTCGTATAGGCCGGAATTCTGGCTGACCTGCTGAACCGTAATGTAGTCCCACGGTTCGTCCTGCAATGCCGACAGGAGGGAGGTCTTGGGGGTGTTGGACTGCACGCCTTCGCAGTTCTTGCGGTAATCGTATGCGGGAAGTCCCTTGCTGACGTTCTCCCAGTGGCGCTCCAGCGAGCAGCCCCCGATGTAGAGGTTCCCGACGATCAGCCGGATGCCGGCGGCTTTGGCCAGTTCGTCCAGGTATTCCACCCCGTCGTCGGAGAAGCTGTTGCCGACGGCGAGAATGCGGACGACCTCTCGCGGTTGCTGTTGGGCAGTCAGGGTAGGCGGGCAGCAGACGATCAGGTAGCAGATCAGGCTGCACAATAACGAAAAACTGTTTAAACGATTGGGCTTCATGAATGTAAAAGTTTTGGTCGGGGTTGGTTACCGGTTGCCGGCTTGTTCGGTCAAGGCCTTACGGAAGTCCTTAATACGGTGGAAGGTCATGTAATTCGCGTCGTGGCAGTTGTGCGCACCGGTTCCGTTATCGTCATAAGCCGTACGGGACAGCAATACGATATCGTTTCCGTCGAACAGCCAGTCTGCATATTGGAAACCGTGCTTGGCAATGTCGGGATGGTGCAGCACGGTGCGGTGCACGGTCCATTCCTGCAGGTTCGGCGAACTGGATAGCGCCAGGGTATTTCTGACCCATGCGGGATTTTGTTTGCCGGCCCACTTCTGTGTGACATAGTTGACCAACGACCAGTAGCGGCCGGAGAGAGAGTCGTACCGCACTGTAAACTTTTTGGCTCCTCCCGGCATCCGGACGAAATCTTTTTCAGGGTCGAACGGGTCGAATGATACCGAATCGCGCAACCGGATCAGGGCGGCGTATTCGGGTCCCGGAGCATAATCTACGCGCAGCAGGTCGGCGACATTCCCGTCGGGTGTGACGACAGCATTTCCCTCGAGCCATGCACCGAATTTCCCGTCCAGATAGGTCGAATCGTACGGCAAACTGTCTGTGACACTCCAACTGGCGGCTTGTAACAAGTCTGCACTGTCCGGTGCCGAGATTATCATCGCGCTGTAACGCTTTCCCCAAATATCCGTGTTGGAACGTGCGCACTCTACGGCCCGCCATATTCGTCCCCGGTAGGATATTACCGGCATGGGAGCGGTGTGATATTCACCCATCCGTAACAGGCCCGTGATGCTGTCGATCGGGGAGCTCCATGTATTACCCCGGTCCTCGGAGCGCCGGATGATGAGGTTGCCGTGCTCTTTGTCCGTTCCCATCAGGAAGAGTATTCCCCTGTGCACGAAAAGATTCGACCAGAACTGTCCGTCGAGGCGTGTGACCGGGCGCCAGTGTTCGCCCCGGTCTTCGGAGCGGTAGATCCGGGTGACGGCTGCTGTCGTGGACGAGGAACCGGGGCCGAATTCATCGTGCGAAGCGATGTAGGTGCCGTCCGGCAGGATACAAAGGCTGGGGGAGCCGACGTAGATACTGTCCTGTTGATTGTAGTGGCAGATTACGGTGCCCGGCGGCCTGTCGCTGCCGCATCCTACGGCGGTAGCAAGAATAAGCAGAAAACCGATGAGCATGACTCCGGTACCCGGACAAAATGTGGAATTTTTACGGTTGGAAAGAAACACGGTCTGAAATTTTATTTGTATTCAAAATTAATGAATTTTTCGTTTCCAAGCGTGCCGTATGTGTGCATGAGAGACGAAATGAATCTTTTACTTTGTGTAAAACGTTTGATTTTTTTGGGATAAAGAAAAAACTGATTATCTTTGCACCACGAAAAACGGAGATTCGTTAGCTCAGCTGGTAGAGCACAACACTTTTAATGTTGGGGTCCTGGGTTCGAGCCCCAGACGGATCACAGAAATAGCGTATGAAAATACGCTATTTCTTTTTTATACCCATTCAAACAACGATTTAGACGGCTTTTCGGCAAATTGACTTTTCGTTATTTTCGAGTAAATCGTGTTATCTTGTGTAAATAATATTCCGAAATCGGAATGATTTTTATACTTTCGGAATAAATCTGATTCCGAAATGAAAAAATCCCGCTTTTTTCTTGCCAATCCAAAACTGGAAAGCACCAGTATCGATGCCATCATTACGATGGACGGAATCCGCTATAAAAAAGGTATCGGAGTGTCCGTTGTTACAAAGTATTGGGATGCCAACAGACAGTTGGCAAGCGTCAATCAGCGGTATCGGGATGGGGCTTTAGTCAACCATGAACTTAATAAGTGGTCTGGGGCGATTGAAAGAGCGGTTCAAAATATAGAGCTCCAAAGCATTAAGATAACGGGGAATAAACATTTTTGGAAAATCGTTGAATGCGAAATTGCCGGAGTGCCTTACCCGGTAAGTGAATCCGCAATCAGGATGTTTGCGGAATACTTTGAAACCGTCTTTATTCCTAGATTTCAAAATGAAAAATCCCCAAGCCGCATTCAGCGTTTTAATGTAGTTCTTGCGAAAATTAAAGATTTCGAGACCTATGCAGGAAAACATTTTGCTTTCGATGACATCGATATATCATTTTATCGTGACCTGCAAAGCTACATGAACGGCCTCGGCCACTCGGCCAATTATTTCGGAACCGTCATAAAAATCATTAAACAGGTAATGCGTGAGGCCCAAATAATCGACAAATTACACAACAATAACGATTTTCAGCATTCGACTTTCAAAGCCATTACACAAGAGGTCGATAAGATATATTTGACGACTGCTGAACTTGAGAAAATACACCGTACCTCGATTGATGAAAAATTTATCTCGGAATTCTACCCGAGAGCCTATCCCTCTGCGGCCAAAAACATAATCAAATCCTATAATATAGTTAAAAACCGTTTTTTAATTGGGGCTTATACGGGGCTTCGTATGTCTGACTTCAACCGGATTGACCGCAAAAATATCTCAGATGGCATGATTACGGTAGTCACTGAAAAAACGGATCAGCGGGTGGTAATTCCCATTCACCCGATAGTGAAAGAAATTTTAGATAGCGGGTTCGATTTGTCTATATCCCTGAGTGATGCTAAAACGCGCCTATACATTAAAGATATATGCAAATTTGTTAAAATTGACGACCTAGTGGAAGTCCGGGAAAGCGTGTCGGGCAAACTCGTAACGAACCGCTATCCTAAATGGCAGTTAGTTGGTACGCATACGGCCAGGCGGTCATTTGCAACGAATGCCTACAAAGCTGGAGTGCCACCGATCTCCATTATGAAAATCACCGGGCACACCAAAGAAAGCACCTTTATGAAATATATCCGAGTATCATCGGAGGAGAATGCGGAGATGCTGATGGAACATCCGTTTTTTAAATGAAGTTATAGTTTTATTCTTTTTTATACCCGATCTTTTTTCTCGTTTGCACGGGTTTGATTGAAAGCGCCGCGATAGCCTGATAGATGTTATCTAACTCCTTACGCATATCTTCTGACAAATCATTGATTGCTTCGGCGTTGTCCTCGTCGGCCCTCTCTAACAATGTCAGCTTTGCCCGAATTTCAGCTAATTCGGAGGTTATTGTTGTCGTAGTCATAATGTAGTTGCGCATGGCTACGAAAGCGTCCATAATTGAGATACTAACCTGTATGGCGGTTGGGCTTCTCAGTACGGCTGACAACATAGATACCCCTTGCTCGGTAAACGCATACGGCATAGTACGAGTACCACCCCAACTTGATATTCCATTTTGGAATCTCAAGAACTCATCCGATGTCAGTTGAAACATAAACCGCTCCGGGAAACGTGCGATATTACGCTTTACTGCCTTGTTGAGATTACCGGTAGTTACTCCGTAGAGTTCCGCCAAATCAAAGTCCAGCATCACCCGCTGGCCTCTGATCTCGTATATTTTACTTTGGATTTGGTCTAGTTTGTCCATTGCTTAAAATATTTCCCAATCCTTGTATCCTTGAGATTTTAAGTTGTCAAGCCTTTCGAAGTATTCTTTAAAGTTAGCTCCGTCAATCATGTGAATGGCTTTGAACGCATCGAAAAACATCTGCTTCTCTTCCTCTGTTAATTCAACCGCTTTATCCGGATGCGCTTTATTCCATACTTCCTCTACAAAATAAACAGCGTTGAATCTTGCCCGTTTAAACGCTTTGAGCCATTCATTATTCTTGTCGTCCATATGTCGCCTATTATCGTCGAGTACTCCTATCCACGATTTTGAGGACATTATACAGTTCGTAAACATCCAATAAATTGACCGTGAAATCGGGCCCGAACATGGGGTTTAGCGAATGACAAGTGATCGTTCCTCGATCAACATGGTGCTCTACAATGCGCTTTATCAGAATCCCCTCTTTATGAACAATTACAAAATCCCAGTCGTTAATATGTAGTTTGTATTGCCAAAGGTCTCTCCTTATCTCCCTGCACAATACAACATCCCTATCACACAAAGCATCACGCGATCCATCGTCCATGCTGTCCCCTTCGACTTCAAAGCAACGATATTTTCCGTGAAATGTCCGGTCAGTAATAACAGGAATAGTCGGCAAAGTATCAACGTATTCCTGGTCTCCGTAACCGATCAGATAACCTGCTTTAGCCCGCACCGGAACCATTGGCACATGGACAAATTCATTAATTTCTTTCTCGCGAGCGTCAGATTTTAAAGCCGAATTTTTTAGCATTTCGCCCTCTCCGGTAAGAAGCCAAGTTATATTAAACCCGAAGTTATCAGACCAGGCTTGCGCAGTTTTACTACCAAATGGTTTTCCATTTAACAATGCAGTTACAGCCCCTTGAGAAACTCCTAAAACATCAGCAATCGCTTGTTGGGTCATATGTCGTTCCTTAAAATATTTTTTCAGAACCTCTCCAATTATAACACATTTACCATCAGCCATAATCACATTTTACTGCAAAAAGTATTAAAATATTTTGTTTTTAATACTTTTTAGTTTTATATTTGCACCATGATTAATAATTAATAACAAATATAGCTAAAAAATGCCAAAAACAAGAAGTAGGAATAGCCGGCGTTCAAAACTCATCGAAATGGGGATCGGAACTGTTATGGTGTTTAATAAGTCTATTAGCTCAAGTATCCGTGCTCAATTGTGTGAAATTACTCGAACGATAGGAAATAAATACGAATCAGTTATAACCGATAAACAGATTCGCGTTACCCGAATTTCTTAATACCCGCGACTATGGAACCTCTCAAAGTAATTACGGTGACCGAAGAACAGCTAGAAAGCCTGATCGATAAAAAAATAGATCAGTTACATGATGCTGTGAAAAAGCAATCCGAGATTACCGATCCCTTACTCGATATAGCTAGTTTGAAAGTCAATTTAAAATGGTCGGATGGTAAGGCTCGCCGGTTAGTCAAAGAGGGACGTTTGAAACCTGAGTTTACAGGGAACGGTAAAACGATGTTTTTCAGACTATCCAAGTGTCTCACTCTATAAAATGATAAAACATGAGAAACGTATTGACCTTTACTGGAATTGTAGCACTTGTGGTGTCTCTTATTGTGCTTTGCATGGTCGGATTCCCTCGCTACGCCGTATGGCAGCAAGAAATGAGCGGCAAAGCTGAATTTGCCAAAGCCGAACAAAACCGACGTATCAAGATCGAGGAAGCTAAGGCTAATCTTGAAGCCGAGAAACTCAACGCCCAGGCAGAGATTGAACGTGCTAAAGGTGCTGCCGAAGCTATAAAGATCGAAAACGGTAGCATAACGCCTACTTACATTCAGTATCTGTGGGTTCGCCAGCAAAATCTATCTGCGAATAAGGTGATCTACATTCCTACCGAAGCCAGCTTACCTATTCTTGAAGCAAAACAGTAAACCTACAAAGCCATGAACGACGAATTTATCATCACACCCGGCCCTGCTCCGGATTCAGCTTTGAATCCACTGAGGGCAAACCTTTCCCGGCTGGCTCTTTCCGACGAAGTCAGCGATGAGGATAGAGAGGCGATCAAAGAGTTTCTTGAAAACTTATAGAGCCATGAGCGACAACACCGAATCCAATCTTATGGCATTGGCACTTGTAGCAACCCTTTCTATCGTCGTGTTTTGCCTCTGGGTAGTAATTGAAATAATAATCGGACAATAGTTCTTTAACCTTCTAAAATACAGCAACCATGAAAAAGATCATTCTTTTCTTCCGAAATCGTAGGGATGCAAAACTCCGTCTAAGACTCGAACGAATCTTAGAACAAGGCGTACGATGTGATATTAATACTACCGGAAATATCTGCGCTAACCTTCCTGCAGTCGAACCAGATCGGTAGGCAATTTATGGTTCCTGGTAAGGAAGTCAAATTCAGCTTTACATAGGTCGTTAAACTCCCACAGATCAATAGCTTTATCAGATACTAGCTTATCTATGATTTGCTGAAGATTCTTTCCCCATGATCCAAAGTCTCCGGTAGCAGTTTGCGGAACCTGAACAGCAGAGGACAACTGTTTTAGTTTAGATATAATTTGAGAGGAAGAACACGCTGTAAGTAATCCAAACGATTCATTTTGAGACAACTTAATAGCCACATTAATCCCGCAAGCAATTTGTCCCATGTCATAGGGAGGTTCACTAAAATTTTTCATAGCAGTAAAGTTTTAAGGTTTGACACTTACAAAGATAACAAAACTCGGCACTCCCGCAACTTTCATAGCAGAGAGTAAAAAGGTTTGACAACTCCGCGGGAGTGCTGATTTGCCCCTTTGGTCTAATGGAATGACGGCACGAAGTAAGGTTGGGGGATTCGTGCAAATAGCGGTTCGAGTCCGCTAAGGGGCGCAAAAAAAATGGGGCGGCCCACTCAAAGCCACCCCGATATACTAACCTATAATGCCATGAAAAAATTACTCAACGCAATTATAACAAAAAATATTGAAATGAACAGCGGTTGTGAAAATATTTTAAAGTCGGCAAGCATAACGGCAGCCCGGAAAGACGGGTACAATCATAATGCACTGATAGTTAAACCCCAAAAAACAGCAATCCCTATGAAGTATTTAAGCAACTACCACGGAATGCCATTCTCATGCAAGGCCAGCGGAGAAAAGACCTTCGGACGAGTTTATGTGGCCCCTGACGAATCCGTGTTCCTGTGCTTGGACGAGTATCCATCGGCTTTTTGTGTGGAAAATGCCCATCTCGACGAATACTTTGGCTACAAGTATTTCCTTATCGTGTGTAACGACAGTCAAGAGGGCTTGAAGGAGTGCCTGGAAGAGAACAGTATTACCCATTTTCGGCTCCTCGACAAGGAAGACCTGCCGAAAGACTTCTGTGATTTTCGGCCAGGCGATCTCCTGCATGACACAACGGATAGTTCATGGCGCGATGAAAGCGTGACGGTAATTTTCCGCTGCGGAGAGCTTGTGGTATGCAAGACAGCCAACGAGTATGCATCATCTAATTTTACCTGTGCCGAACTTCTGGATAGAGGTTATCGCCTGGAACTGAGTGACCCCAGCCCGGAGGAACCCGTAGATGTCACCCTCGACGAAATCGCCCGTTGGAAAGGCGTGGCTGTAAGCCGAATCAAGGTCAAAAAAGAGTAAAACCGGAAAGACGGGCAACAGGGCAGGTGGCGGAATTGGTAGACGCTAATACATGTGGTAAGTATGCCGAACAAGGCGAGCAGCATTAATGAGTGTGTAAAAGACGCTTACCGTAAGCACTCATTGCAGGTTCAAATCCTGCCCTGTCCGCAAGACACTTTTAAAACCCTCGACACTATGAAACTAAGACAAATCATGCCGGGCGTCGGCTCGACGAAGAGTACCCCGGCCCCGACCGTCTCGATCTGCTACTTCAACGGACGGATCGGCTTTAACAAACCTACCTGTGAAATCCTTGCGCTCGGCGCAGGCTGTCCGGTGGCCTTCTACCAGGACGAAGAGCACCCTACGGACTGGTATTTCACCAAAGAAAAAATCCCAGGGGCCCTGAAAGCCATCGCGGAGAAGAGCACCGGAAACATCTCGTGCAACAACACGATACTGGCACGCCGGATTCTTTCCTCTCTGAACCTTCACCAGTCGCAGCGGTTTTACGTCGACCCCGCGCCCGTCGAAGGGAAATACTACAAGATTCTTACGAACCAACCGATTAAAAAGTAAAGTTATGGAAGTAACCCTTAGAATCACCGATCCGTCCGAACTGTCGAAGTTCGGCGCGTTCCTCTGCGGCTTCGGCCCGTCCCCCGCAGCGAACACCGCCCCGGTTTCCGCCGAGGTAAAGCCTAAACCCAAGACGGCCGAACCGGTCAAAACCGCCCCTGTTGCAAAAGCTCCGGTAACAGCTACGGCAGCCCCCGCCGAGCCGGAACCCGCATCGGCACCTGTGGCCGCCGCCGAGGACAAACCGATTTTCACCGTCGAACACCTGCGGGCCGTGACCGGCGCCAAAGCCAAAGAAAACGACGGCGCGAACCGCCAGGCCATCAAAAACCTGCTTGCGGAGTTCGGAGCCAGCAGCGTATCGACCCTGGCCCCGGAGCACTACGCCGCTTACCTCGCAAAAGTAGAAGCGCTATGAGTTCGCACGCACTCCTGTCCCCCTCTGCGGCTTCCCGCTGGCTGGCCTGCACTCCTTCGGCCCGGCTCGAAGAGAAGCTGCCGGATACCACGAGCGAAGCCGCAGCGGAAGGGACGCTGGCCCATGCCCTGGGCGAAGCGCTGATCCGCCGTTCCCTGGCGGGGAACCGTTCCGAGAAGATCAAACAGACCAAAGAAATCGCCCGGATCGAGAAAGAGGAACGGTACACCCCTGCCATGCGCGCCTATGCGGAAGATTACGCCACGTTCGTATTGGAACGCTACAACGAGGCGAAGGTCAAAACCCCCGATGCGGTAATCGCTGTCGAACAGAAGCTCGACATGTCGGAATACGTGCCCGACGGATACGGGACCGGCGACGCGGTGATTATTGCCGACGGCACGCTGTCGATCATCGACCTCAAGTACGGCAAAGGCGTGCCGGTCTCTTCGGAAAATAACCCGCAAATGAAACTCTACGCGCTGGGCGCCCTCGCCGAGTTCGGATTCCTCTACGGTATCGACACGGTGAGCATGACGATCTTCCAGCCGCGGATCGATAATACCTCTACCTGGGAAATCTCCGTGGACGACCTTTACGCCTGGGGTGCGCAAGTCGTTAAACCGCGTGCGACGATGGCCTACAACGGAGAAGGCGAAGCGGTCCCGGGAGCGCATTGCCGGTTCTGCCGGGCGAAGGCCCTTTGTAAAGCGAATGCCGATAAAAACCTCGAACTGGCAAAATACGACTTTGCAGATGCGGCGCTTCTCTCCGAGGCGGATATAGCCGACATTCTCTCCCGGGCCGACGCCTTCACGAACTGGCTTAAAGCGGTTCAGGATTACGCCCTGACCGAAGCGGTCGAACACGGCACACGTTTCCCGGGGTACAAGCTGGTCGAAGGGCGCAGTACCCGCACGTTCTCCGATCCGGATTCCGTGTTCGGACTGCTGATAAAAGAGGGGTACGACGAAGCGGCCCTTTACGAACGCAAACCGCTGCCGCTGACCGGTGTCGAATCCCTGCTCGGCAAGAAGGAATTTGCGGCCCTGCTCGCAGACTATGTCGTCAAGCCGCCGGGTAAACCCGCCCTTGTCCCGCTCTCGGACAAGCGCCCGGAGATCAACAGCAACGAGAGCGCCAAAGCCGATTTTTCAAACCAATAACAATAATTACTATGGCAAACAAAATGCAACCGACGAAAGTCATTACCAACAAAGTGCGGTTCAGTTACCTCCACGTATGGGAACCCACCACGGTGGAAGGCGGTGACAAGAAATACTCCGTATCGCTGATTATCCCCAAGAGCGACACGAAAACCCACGCTGCTATTCTCAAGGCGATCGAAGCGGCTAAAGTGGCCGGCAAAGACACAAAGTTTGGCGGCAAAATCCCCGCGGGCCTGAAAACGCCATTGCTGGACGAACTGATCGACCGGTACGGCGAACGAAGCCTATGCGAACGCATGGTTCATCAACGCGAACTGCACCACCAAGCCGGGGCTCGTAGACCGCGACTGCAACGCGATCCTGAACCAAGACGAACTATACAGCGGCTGTTACGGCCGGGCAAGCATCACCTTTTACCCTTTCAACACCAACGGCAACCGCGGTATCGCCTGCGGGCTGAACCACCTGCAAAAGCTCTCGGACGGCGAGCCGCTGGGCGGCCGCAGTACGGCGGAATCGGATTTTGCCCAACCGGTCGAGGACGACGACGATATTCTCTAGCGATTTCCTTCTCCTTTCTCTTCCCGAACGGTGGCGGGTTCGACTCCCGCCGCCGTTCCCAAACCAAACCGTCATCTTATGGCACTATTCCCACACACCCCACCGCGGCCGACGGTCGGCAAGCTGGTGTACAAGACCCCGGGAGGGCAGACCCTCATCCTGGAAAGCAACAAGCCCTTTCCCGAATTGCAAAAGCTCAAGAAAGAATACATCATGCGCGGCTATAAAAAAGACAACCTGCGCGTAACCTATTAATGCCATGCCGATCAAAGTAACCCCGTCCCTACAAAAAGCACTCTACGCCTGCTGCGAAAAGTCCAAAGGGACACACGATGAGTGCAAAGGCATTCTTTACCGTAACGGGAAAGTCTTTGCAACGGATACTCACAACCTGATCCTGCTCTCCGGCGGTGTCCTCTACGACCCGATCTACGAAGGAAAGATCGTAGACCGCAACGGCGAGTTCATAGACCTGCAACCTATGGAGTATGAAAAGGCGATTCCCCATGCCGACGGTCTGTACCGCGCCCCGGAGGGGACGGTCGCAGACCTTCGTAAAGTGCTTGCCGGGATCGATAAAAAGACCGACACGATCCGTATGGGCGAAGAGTTTTTTCTCAAAACGGATTCCCTGCACCGGATATTCAAAGTTTTTGCGGAACTGGAACAGACTCCGGTGCTGTACTTCAACCGGACCCTCGGCGGGACCGTCAAATTCCAGTCGGAAAACTGCATCGCCCTGAGTATGCCTATCGAGCCGTACCGGCCTAACCTGGTCTATGCGGAAAACAGTTGCTACGATTACGAATTGCTCGGAATATGAAAACCCTTGCCATCGACATAGAAACGTACAGCGGCGTAGATATTAAAAAAGGCGGCATCTATCCGTATGCGGAAGCCGGAGATTTCGAAATACTGCTTTTCGCCTATGCTTTCGACGATGAACCCGTGCGGGTGATCGACCTGGCGCAGGGTGAAGCGCTGCCCGGGGATGTACAGGAAGCCCTGACCGATCCCGATGTGCTTAAAACGGCGTACAACGCTGCGTTCGAGCGCCGGTGTCTCGCACAATGGCTCGGGATCGCGCTGCCTGTGAAGCAATGGGAATGCACGATGGTCAAAGCCGCGATGCTGGGCATGCCTTTCGGGCTGGATGCCGTCGGCAAGGTGCTGCAACTGGAGCAAGGCAAAATGTCCGAAGGTAAACTGCTGATCCGCTACTTCTGTATGCCGTGCAAGCCTACGCGCACCAACGGCGGGCGAACCCGCAATTTGCCCCTGCACGATCCGGCGCGGTGGGAACTGTTCAAGAAATACTGTGCCCGGGACGTGGAGGTAGAACGCACGATCCGGGAAAAGACAGGTTTTTTCGAAATCCCGGCGGACGAAAAACGTCTCTGGCAGCTCGACCAACAGATCAACGACCGCGGCGTGCTGCTCGACATGCAGATGGTACAAAATGCGCTGGAGATGGGTGCCCGGAGCCGGGAGCGGCTGACAGACGAAGCGGTTGAATTAACCGGGCTCGACAATCCGAACAGTGTAGTCCAGCTTAAAGGCTGGCTGGAAGAAGAGACCGGGCAGGAGCTCGGCAGCCTTTCGAAAGAGGTGCTCGCCGATATGCTGCAAGGCGACCACAAAGAAGAGGTATTGCGCGTACTGCGGCTCCGACAGGAATTGGGTAAAACTTCGGTGAAAAAATACCGGGCTATGCAGGATGCCGTATGCGCCGATGGACGTGTACACGGGCTGTTGCAGTTCTACGGCGCGAACCGTACCGGAAGATGGGCCGGGCGCCTCGTACAAGTGCAAAACCTGCCGCAAAACCACCTTGCCGACCTCGATCTGGCCCGGAGCCTGGTGCATGAGGGTGATGCGGAAGCGCTTGAAATGCTTTACGGCAATGTGCCGGACACCCTTTCGCAACTGATCCGCACGGCCTTCATCGCCAAAGAGGGATACACCTTCGTTGTGGCGGATTTCAGCGCTATCGAAGCGCGGGTAATCGCCTGGCTGGCCGACGAGCGCTGGCGGCTCGACGTGTTCCGCACCCACGGCAAGATATACGAAGCCTCGGCGTCGGCCATGTTCCATGTGCCGATAGAAGAGATCACCAAAGGCAATCCGTTGCGGCAAAAGGGCAAGATCGCGGAATTGGCACTCGGGTATCAGGGCGGCCCCGGGGCACTGATTAAGATGGACGCCTTGCGCATGGGCCTCGACGAAGAGGAATTGCCGGAATTGGTCGCAAAATGGCGGAAGGCGAACCCCGCGATTGTACGGTTGTGGTATGAAGTAGACCGCGCTGCGACGGAAGCCGTAGAGGCAGGCGGCCCGGTGACGATCCGCCATAGGGTACGATTCAGCGTTGACCGTGGGATATTGTGGATTACGCTGCCTTCGGGACGAAAGTTGGCGTACATGCGTCCCCGGATTACGCAAAACCGCTTCGGCGGGAAGTCGATCAGCTACGAAGGGATGGATCAGAGTTCGAAACAGTGGCGCCGGACGGAAACCTACGGCGGGAAGCTGGTCGAGAATATCGTCCAGGGAATCGCCCGGGACTGCCTCGCTACAGCGATGATCCGGTTGGATGAAATGGGGTACGACATCGTGATGCACGTACATGACGAAGTGATACTGGAGGTACCGACCGAACAGACCGATGCGCTTGAAAAAGCCTGCGCGATAATGGGCGAACCTATCATCTGGGCGCCCGGCCTGCCGCTGAGGGCCGACGGGTATGTAACGCCTTACTATAAAAAAGACTGATCGGGTATGAAAACTATCGAAAAAGCGGCCAGAGAGTATGCCGAGAAATGCTATCCGTACTCGGAAAATATGCGAATGCAGTGCGAAACTCACTTTGAGGCGGGAGCCGCTTTCGTTCACAGGTGGATACCCGTCGAAGAGGCACTGCCGCAAACCAATAAACCGCTCCTTATCAAATACTGGATAGGCGTTTTCCCTGCTGTGTGCCGTATGAGCCAAAACGGACGCTTTCGCATACTGCGCAGCGACAAAATAATCCCACGTCCGAGATACTGGCAATACGCGCCGGAGGACTGAAATCAAACGCTATAAAGATTAAGACATCAAATGAGGTTATATCCACTGGCATCCCCATCGAACCCGTAAATAAGTAAGCCATGCGCATATTACCGGAATCAGGCATAACCAACGAAATGATCTGCCAGACGCAAGTAGAACTACTCGAACAGCAAAGACAGGAATACAAGCTAATCGGCAGCATGAGGAAGGTGCCCGGCCACACATTGTTTTCCTTCAACGTCAAAACGGGAGAGATCAAACCCGTGAAGTTGGTACGTGAGGCATCGATAGGCTTAGACGGTAAACCTGTCTTTAAAGAGAAGATCACCGTTGAAAAGGACTGCTATTACGAACAGGCTTTAAACCTGAAAAACTTTATCAAACGCCTCAAAAGAAGAGGACTAATCGAACGAGTAAAGGAGTAAGAAGATGAGCCTACAATCCAAAATAGATCAGTCCAAGCGGTTCTTGGATACCGTCGTTACAAATATGGGTAACCTGTATATCGCCAACTCAGGAGGTAAAGACAGTACGGTGGTGTACTTTCTGGCTAAGGAGATCGGTGCCCATCTTCCCGTTTTTCACAACAACACGACTATCGACCCGGACGGGACATTACGATTCATTCGTGAGACGATGCCCGAAACGGTGATAAATCAACCTAAAGAGAGTTTTTATCAGTTGGTTGAACGCAAAGGGCTGCCAACCCGGCTAAACCGTTACTGCTGTGAAATACTTAAAGAGTCCGGAGGAATTGGTAAAAACACTATCGAAGGTGTCCGGTCAACAGAAAGCAAAGGCAGGCAAGGACGCGATTATATACAGTGCGACACGCGTAAGTCCATGAAAGGGGCGAAACACATTTATCCGATCTATGACTGGACCGATGATGAGGTTTGGGATTTCATCAAACAAAGAGGACTTCCAGTAGCTCCGTGTTACGCTAAGGGCATGTGTCGCCTTGGTTGTGTTGGATGTCCACAAATCAGTCGAAAAGGGGCAAGGATGCGGGAATTTGAATTATACCCCCGCCGATGGGACGCTTGTAAAAAAGCCATCACGAAAGGCATGGCTAAAAACCCACAGTGGAAGATTACCAGATATACTAACGGAGACGGTGAAAGAGCTATGCAGTGGTGGTTGTCAGGCAAAACGATGGCAGATTATTTCGGGCAGTTGAAATTGGAATTTTAACCCGCCTTCGGGCATAACAGGAGAAGAAGATGACACCAAAACAAAACAAGCAATTCAATCTGATGGCCTCTACGCTTCGCCAAATAGCGAGAGGATTTCAGACCACATCACAATTACGGAGAAACAGCATGAAGGATTGGGGGCTTAGTTACGATGAGGCCCTTGAAATGGCTTATGAAAATATCCAAGAAATAGCCAAGAGGGCCGTAAAAGGAGTGAAAGACATACCCCAACTGCCGAAAGGCGAAAAATAAAAACGGAGGGTGTCCGCCTCACCCTCCTACCTATTTACTACTAACCCTGCACTCGACCATGAAATCGAGAGCAATGCAAAAATAACAAAAACCTGAAATATGAAAAGAACCTTACTTTATTTTCTTCTTGCCTTTATAGCCGTGATTCTTGCCGCCTGTGAGCTCAACAAGACCAAGCCGGGCAAGATCATCTTCGACCGTGTTCCCTTCGTCTATGCCACGATAAACGGCCAACGGGAGCTATTCTTAATAGATACCGGAGCGTCTACATCTATGCTGGATAAAAAGCTCTGTGACGAAGCGAAAATCTACTACATGGCTACCGGCTTAGAGGTAATCGGCGTAGACGGAACCTCGATCCCTTTAAAGACCACCGGAAGAATCCCGTTCACGCTCGACAGCATCCCGTATTCGGCCAGCTTCGCGGTACAGGACATGACCAGTCTGCGGCGGGCTACAGGAAAGAACGTAAGAGGGCTGATCGGCTCGGATGTGCTGGGATTTTACCGGTTGACGGTGGATTTTAAAACGTGCGAATTGAGATGATGAATACGAACGACATGCAAGACTTACCGCCTATCGCTGTCCACATGGGAATAGCGATGGACGAGATGGAGCGGGCCGAACGGTTAAGCGAAGGCCGTTGCCCCGAATGCGGGGAGCCGCTGATTCACTCGGATGGGTGCAAGCATTGCCCGGGCTGTGGCTGGGCCGCCTGCGACAATTAACCTTTGTACGGAATATGGATCAAACGATAACTATCACCCACGACGGGACGCTGGACATCGCCACGGGCCGGTCCCGCAAAGAGGTTTCCTGGCACAACAAAGAAGTACAGTGGTCCTCCCTTGTAAAAAAAATCTCGGTGCCGCACCGGACAGCCGAGACGCACGCGGAGTACATGTCGATGAAAAAGGCGTTGCAGGACGAACGCAAAGATGTCGGCGGCTTCGTCGGCGGCTACCTTACCGGGGGCCGGAGGAAAACGGCGAATGTCCTGCACCGGCAGCTCGTCACCCTCGACATCGATTTCGCCAAAGGCGACCTGTGGGGGGATTACACCATGCTTTACGGCAATGCCGCATTGCTCTACTCGACGCACAAGCATACCGGAGAGAGCCCGCGGCTGCGGCTCGTGATCCCGCTCGATAGGCCCGTATCGCGCGAGGAATACGTCGCCATCGCCCGGCGGATGGCAGGCGACCTGGGGATAAACGCCTTCGACGATACGACCTACGAACCGGCGCGGCTGATGTACTGGCCCTCCGTATCCAAAGACGGGGAGTATGTGTTCGAATACCAGGACGGCCCCTGGCTGTCGGCCGATGCTGTGCTGGGTTCCTACAAGAACTGGCGGGATGCGAGCGAATGGCCGGTGAGCGACCGAGCCGGGGAGGTGATCCGCCGCGAAATCAAAAAGCAGGGCGATCCGCTGGAGAAACCGGGCATCGTCGGCGCCTTTTGCCGCACCTACGACATCCACGAAGCGATGGCCGCCTTTCTCGGCGATATTTACGAGCCGTGTGACGTGGAGAACCGATATACCTATAAGGCGGGCAGCACTGCGGCGGGTCTGGTTACATACGACGACCGGTACGCCTATTCCCACCACGGGACCGATCCAGTGAGCGGAAAGCTGTGCAACGCCTTCGACCTTGTACGCCTGCACCTGTTCGGCCTCAGAGACGACGAGGCCAAAGAGGGATGCCCCGTGAACAAGCTGCCTTCTTATACGGCGATGTCGCAGTTGGCCGCAGAAGATAGCGCGGTGCGCAAGAGACTGGCGGAGGAACGGGCGGCGGCGGTCCGCAGCGACTTTGCCGAAGCCTACGAAGCCGCGGGCACCGGCGATGAAGAAAATACCGAGTGGGAAAACGATCTGGAAATAGACCGCAACGGCAAAGTCCTCGCCACCGCAAACAACTACCTGCGTATTCTCAAAGGGCACCCACTGCTGCGGAATCTTACTTACAACGAGTTCAAAAACGCAAAAGAGGTTACCGGCCCGCTGCTGTGGCGCACCGACGGCGGCCCGTGGCTCGACAGCGACAATTCGGATGCGTTTATCGCCATCGAACGGATGTACGGGATGTCCAACGCCTCGAACCTGAAACATGCACTGAAATCGATATTCCGCACCAATTCCTATCATCCGGTACGCGACTACCTGAACGGGCTGAGTTGGGACGGCACGCCGCGCCTGGAGACCTATTTCATCGATTACCTGGGCGCCGAAGATTCCCCCTATACCCGGGCCGTAACCCGTAAAAGCATCGTAGCCGCGGTAGCGAGGGTGTTCGTCCCGGGAATCAAATGGGACTACGTGCCGATCCTCGTGGGTAAACAGGGCGTGGGTAAATCCGTCTCGCTGCAAAAGCTGGGGAGGATGGACCGCGGTTGGTTCTCCGACAATTTCCGCTTGGTGGGCGGTAAAGAGGACATTGAGCAGCTATTCGGCAACTGGATCGTCGAAATGGGCGAGTTGGTAGGTCTGAATAAAAAAGACGTCAACGAGATCAAAAGCTATATCAGCCGCCGGGAGGACCAATGCCGACTGGCGTACAGCGAAGAAAAGGGATATTTTCCCCGGCAGTGCGTCTTTTTCGGTACGACCAACAACATCGATTTCCTGAAAGACACCACCGGGAACCGCCGGTTCTGGCCGTTGCCGGTAGGGGTGCAGGAGCCGACCAAAAATCTTTTCGGGGAGATCACCGAAGAGATCGACCAGATTTGGGCCGAAGCCGTCGTGCTGTTCAAACGCGGCGAGAGATTGTACCTGGACAAAGATGAGAGGGAGATGGCCGAGGAAATGCAAAAAGAACATACCGTGGCCGACGAACGTACAGGATTGGTGGAAGAATACCTGAATATCCTGTTGCCGGAAGATTGGGGAGAACGCCGGATGCCGGACAAACTGAACTTCCTGGACGATCCTGTCGGGGGTACGGTTCCCAGAGACCGGGTTTGTGTAGCTGAAATATGGTGCGAATGCTTTCGCCGCAGCCGGTCCGATCTTTCGTACAGGGATTCAGCGTGGCTCCGCGAAATCATGCGGTCGATAGGAAGTTGGGAAGAGCAGAAAAACCCGACAGGGTTCAAAGGGTTCGGGCGGCAAAGGGCATTCAAGCGGATTAAGCAATAGTCTAAAAAGGCATAGAAATGCAACAAAAGTTAGTACACAGGCTAGGTATACAGGTATACAGGGTGCCAAAAATCAAGGGTATACAGGTATACATCTAAAAAAGGGGTTGTATACCTAAGATGTATACCTGAAAATCGGCCTTAGAATGCAATAGAAAGCCCATTTCACATGTAAGGTATACAAGTATACATCTTTTATATAGGAATATGAAATTAGAGAGAATTAGAGAGAAAATAGGGTGCCTGAATCGCCTAATCGCATATACCCCTACGCGCGCGAGGGAAGTATACCTGTGTTCGCTAAAAAAAATAGTCGGAAAAATGAACGAGAAATTGATCGAACGAAAACTCCGCGAGGAGGTGAAACGGATGGGCGGTGTGGCGCTGAAATTCGCCTCGCCTTACTTCACAGGGATGCCGGACCGGGCCGTACTCCTGCCCGGAGGCAGGGTCGCTTTCGCCGAGATCAAAACCACGGGCAAAAAACCGTCGCCCCGGCAAAGGTACGTGATCGGAATGCTGCGGGGATTGGGATTCACCGCCGGGGTAATCGATTCACAGGAAGGATTGGATAGCTTTTTAAACGAGCTGCAAAATGAACGAAAATAATCTACACCCCTACCAGCGGTTTTCGGTACAGCACATCATCGACCACCCGGCGGCAGGATTACTACTGGCCTGTGGCCTTGGTAAGACGGTTGCGACGCTGACGGCTGTAAACCGGCTGATGTACGAAGAGATGGAGATAGACCGCGTACTGGTTATCGCGCCCAAACGGGTGGCCGAGGACACTTGGACAAAAGAAGCCCAGAAATGGGATCATTTGAAGCATTTGAGGGTATCTGTCGTATTGGGGTCCGAAAATGCAAGGATCGCGGCGTTAAGGGCCAAAGCGGACGTTTATGTAATCAACCGGGAGAACGTCGCGTGGCTGGTCGGGTATTACGGCGGGGCCTGGCCGTTCGATATGGTCGTGATCGACGAACTGTCGAGCTTCAAATCGGCAAAAGCGATCCGGTTTAAAGCGCTGCGCATGGTGCGCCCTTACTGCCGCCGCGTGGTAGGACTGACCGGGACACCGGCGCCCAACGGGCTGATCGACCTGTGGCCGCAAATATACCTGCTGGACCAGGGCGAGCGTCTCGGGAAAACGATTACCGGTTTCCGGCAGCGCTACTTTACACCGGGACGGACCAACGGGCATGTGGTGTATGATTACAAACTGCGGGATAGCGGTGAAGAGGCTATTTACGGGAAAATCTCCGACATCTGCATCAGCATGAAGGCGGAAGATTACCTGCAACTGCCCGGAAGGATCGACCGGACCGTAGAGGTTCGACTGCCGGAATCCGTAAGGGAAAAATACGAGGAGTTCGAAAAACAGCAGATTCTCGCCCTGGAGGACCAGGAGGAGATCACTGCGGTTAATGCGGCGGTACTCTCCAACAAGCTGCTGCAATTCTCCAACGGGGCCATATATGGCGAAAATCACGAGTTCCATGAGATTCACCAGGCCAAGCTGGAAGCCCTGGAGGAGATCGTTGAAGCGGCCAACGGCAATCCCGTATTGGTGTTCTATTCGTTCAAGCATGACGCGGAACGGATAAAAAAACGGCTTAAAACGTACCGCCCCGTCGAGTTGAAAGGTTCGGCCGAAATACAGGCGTGGAACGCGGGACAAATACCGGTACTGTTGGCCCACCCGGCCAGTGCCGGCCACGGGCTGAATCTCCAGGCCGGGGGAAATGTCATCGTTTGGTTCGGGCTGAACTGGAGTTTGGAGTTGTACCAGCAGGCCAATGCGAGGTTACACCGGCAGGGGCAGACCAAACCGGTCATCATCCATCATTTGGTGGCGCCGGGGACGATGGACGAGGATGTGATGGCGTCGTTATCGCGGAAAGGGGAAAGCCAGGACGCGCTGATGGAGGCGGTCAAAGCAAGAATTAAAAAATACAAAAAGTAGTCGGATGGGTGCAAGTTTTGATAATTACGTGTCTGAACGATACGATGATTGGGTAGCTTACGCAGAGGCATTATGCCTAAAATACGGGGTGAAACTGGAAGCGCGGGAGGTCGTAAACGAATCCTTCCGCGTACTACTTGAGCGCAATGGGGCCAAACTCGACCGACTGATAGCCGCAAGACCGGGGCGTAAACCGGTAGCCGAATTTATGATGAAGCGAATTATCCGATTTCAAGTCTGTTTCCCAAAATCAGGCGTCAGGTATAAATCCGGTCAAAAATTCACGTCCGAATCTTCGGAAGAAACACCGGAAACATTCTCCGATACGAATGTAGATTATTCAGATTTTATGCAGTCTATTTTGGAGCAGGTACCGTTTACCGATCTCGAACGGCGGATATTCGTGTGGGTTGCTGTCGAAGGGAAAAGGCTGGACGACTGGCCTGGAGAGGAAAGCCGTAGAAAACTGTTTTACAAACAGCGGAGTGCAATTTTGAAAGTACGGCTATTTCTGAGCCGCCAAAAACTTACGCCCTAAAAACTTACGCCGGGTTCCCCAAACAGCCACACCCAAAAAACTTATACGGGCTCCCAAAAAACTTACACCGGGTTGCCCGAAAGGGTCTGCAAAAAACTTATACGGGGTTCCGATTTCGACGCGGTCGATGTCTCCCGATTCAAACAAATCGCATGCTTTATCGAGGCTCAAAGCGTCGATCCGATCCGTTTTCCTATTCATGGCAATAGCCTATTTTAGGTTTCCCTAAAAACTTATATCCCAAAAACTTATAGTCACTTATCGAGATGTATACGTATGGGTTTCCCGCAATGCGGGCACACGCCCGTAGGAGATTCGTCCGCTGGACGTTCGAATAGGTCTACTACCTGAACCCCAAGAGCGGCGGCGATGCGTTCGAGCTGTGCTAATGGATTTTTGTCCCCCTGTTCGCAGTAATAGTGTACTGTTTGCCTGGAAACGCCTAAACGGTTAGCCAGTTCCAAAATAGTAACACCCCTCAATTTTGCGGCGCTTTTAATATCTATATCCATTAGGTAAAATATATCTATTACAGCAAAGATAATATTCGTAATTGACTTTTACAAACAAGAATGCTACAAATAAATAAAATATGTCATAAAAATATTTTACTTTTTTTGCTTAGAATATTGTATATGTAAAATAAATATATTACATTTGTAATACAAAAGTAAGACGGACATACAACAATCTAAAACCATACAACTATGAGATTCTTTAAAACCGCAGAAGGGTGTTTCAACTACATCAAACGTAACGAGAACACAGGAAAAGAGAAAGAAGTAAACGGTATTGTAATGTTTGGCATGGGAATATACGCCTATAGCGATGTATGTACGTTCGCCGGGGTTTCCGACCGGTCGAAAACACAGGAGTGTTTTTACCACTTTGCCAATGACATGGAAATACTCAAGCTGTTAAACTATTTGTTACGCACGGACGGGTATTTGGAAATTAATTAAAATCATACAACTATGACCACACAAGCACGGCCCAATATAGAATATATTTTTGGCAAAAACAGGTATAACCACCCGATAATGTATACACGTAAAATAGGGACAATAAAATACACTTGTGGTTACCCGTATAGCCTGCATGGCTGGACAGAACTTGAGCGCGGCAAAACAATCGGCGGCCCCTGCCTGATTAAGTTTTATAACTCCCTGAGAGCAAAATACGCCGATCAATTGACTGATATTAACATGGATAAATAAAAATTACAAAATATCCGATTTTTCTCACATCACTACGCACGCGCGCAAAGAAATCCGGCTTTTGTCGGATTTTTTTTGTTTTTGGTTTGCACTTTTCCCCGGCTCGTTCCATTTGGAAGAAAGTACCGTTATGGAAAAACGTAAAAGAGGGCGCCCCCGAAAATTTAAAAAACCGGCGCAATTGCTCGAAGCGGCCGAACAATATTTTGACTGGTGCGATAGAAATCCGTGGTACAAATGCGAAAAGACCAAAGACGGCGATATTATCGGAGTGCCTATACAACGGCCTTACTCGATAGTGGGCTTTTGTGTGTTTCTGGGTTGTTCGGAGCGTTTTTGGTGGGATTTGAAAAATACCGCACCTCCTGAATTTGGGGAAACCATAAACAAAATTACTTCGAGGATCGAGGGCCAACAGTTCGAAGGTGCGACGGTCGGCGTATTTAACGCCAATATCATTGCCCGCAAGCTGGGTTTGGTTGACAAAAAGGATGTGACGACCAACGGCCAAAACGTAACCGCGTCCCCCTTGAACGATTTACCCACGGAGGCGCTATTGGAAATCGAGCAAATAGCTAAAAAGTATGGCAAATAGCGAACAAAGTTCCTTTGCCGATCTCCGGTACTTATCCGAGGTGATCGCCCGAAAGAATTTCGAGCGGTTCGCCTTGTACGTAATGCCGTCTTTGGAGCTATCGCCGTTCCATCGGGCTTATTACCAGGCTTTGGAACTGTTTGCCCGTGGTGCGATTAAAAAACTGATTGTAACGGTACCGCCCCAGCATGGCAAATCGCTCGGATCGTCGCAGCTTCTCCCGGCCTACCTATTAGGGCTGAACCCGGAATTAAAAATCGCCCTCGCTTCATACGCATTCACGCTGGCAACGAAATTCAACAAACGGGTACAGCGCGTTATTTCGGATGCGGCATATCAAAATTTATTCCCTGACACATGCCTCAAATCGGGCTCCCGGCAATCGGTCGCAGGATCGTACCTACAAACCTCGGAAGAGTTCGAAATTGTCGGTTACGGCGGATCGTTCCAGTCGGTCGGAAGGGGTGGCGGTCTGACGGGTAACAAGGTAGATATAGCGATATTGGACGACTTGTACAAAGATGCGGCGGAGGGAAACAGCCCGACCGTACGGGAAAGCGTTTGGGAGTGGTACACGTCAGCCGTTAAAACCCGTCTGCATAACGGATCGCAGGAATTTATCGTTTTCACCCGCTGGCATGAGGAGGATTTGATCGGCATACTGGAGGACAAAGAGGGCGTGCGGGTGCTTGGTTCTTTTTCAGAGATCGACCCCGATTACACAGGTTGGTATAAACTCAACTTTGAAGCGATCAAAGAGAGCGAACCCACCGAGATCGACCCGCGCCGTTACGGTGCCCCGCTTTGGCCGGAGCGTCACAGCCTCGAAAGCCTGGCGCAGCGGCGCGCGCTCGATCCATTCCGCTTTGACTGCATGTACCAGGGGCACCCGTCGTCCAAAGAGGGCCTTTTGTACGGTGATAACTTCAAAACCTATGACACCCCGGCCAGCCCGGACGAAATCATCCGGAAAGCCAATTACACCGATACCGCGGACACCGGCACGGATTACCTGTGCTCGATCTGCTACGACGTGCTGAAAGGGGGGCAAATCAACATTACTGACGTACTATACACGCAGGCTCCGATGGAGGAAACCGAACCGGCCACCGCGCAAATGTTACTTCGTAACGGCACCCGTGCGGCACTGATCGAAAGCAACAACGGCGGGCGCGGGTTTGCCCGGAACGTGCAACGCAAAGCCACGGCGGCACATGTTGAGTGGTTCCACCAATCAGGTAACAAGGAATCCCGCATTCTGACCAATTCCGCCACGGTACTGCAAAATATCCGTTTCCCGGAAGGCTGGCGCCTGCGTTGGCCGGAGTTGTACGCGCATCTCACCACCTACAAACGATTATTCAAAGCAAACAAGAACGACGATGCACCGGACGCACTGACCGGGATCGTCGAAAAGGAGATCATCAATAAAAACAACCGGATTCTATACATGGGATAGGATCGTAAAACTTACAATTATGGCAAGACCGAAAAAAGACCAGAACGCCGCAGCCGTTGCAGATTTTCAAGTAGCTACGAACCCCGAACCGGTGGACACCGGAGAAGTAACCCCCGAAGCAGAAGAAGCGGAAAATACCGGGGTGTCGG
>ERZ773185.579-NODE-579-length-32376-cov-8.089663_pt1 | contig 32376 bp, 58 predicted proteins | sample MGYA00580531_ERZ773185 | MGnify/ENA primary metagenome ERZ773185 (study PRJEB29015, sample SAMEA2737799) | human gut metagenome | biome: human gut; feature: human-associated habitat; material: faeces | place: China | collected 2012 ...
CGGCGTAATGGGCCCGGCGGAGGGAGTTGAGCTTCTCCTGATATGTACGCCCCTCCGCGCCCTTGTAGGCCGCCAGATACTGCTCCGGGTCATAGCCCGCCACGGTGGTGGAGGCGTCGAAGCGCACGGCATACTCGCAGTCGCAGTTGGCGTGGATATGCTCCGCGTGGCCGTTTTTCAGCGTCCGCTTGCCGGCCTTCTGCCAGCCCCGGGAGGCCAGCATCAGGCAGAAGGCGCAGGTGTCGCCGTGGGGGATCCACGCAAACTCCGCCCCGTCCCGGATGGCGTTCTTGAGCGTGGTGTCCGCCCCGGCCTGCTTGACCAGCCGGGAAACGGCGCTCTGGAGCAGCGCCGGGCTGTGCTTCGTGCCGTTCACCGCCTTGGCCAGCTCGCCATAGGCGGCAGGGGCGGCGGGTTCTGCCGCCGGAAGGGTCAGCCCCGCGGCCTCGGCCATGGCGTCGTACATCTGGCAGGCCAGCTCCGCGCTCCCTTCGCCGTATTTGTCCACCAATGCGCTGGCGTAGGAGATCAGCGCGGAGGTGTCCTCCGCGCCATAGCGCTCCAGATAGGCGCGCATCAGCTGTCCGGCCTTCGTGTTCAGCCGGGAGAGCCGGTCGGCGTAGTCACTCCACGCCTTCGCCGTCAGCCGCATCCGCGCCCTCCTCTACCTCCGCAAGCACCCGCTGGCCCCGCACCCGTCGCTCCTGGACACCGATGCGGCGGATGTCCGCCTGGTCAAAGCCGACCATTTCCAGGAACGTGTCCGTGGCGGCGAACTCCTGCCGGACGGAGGCGATCTTGATGGCCGCGTCCGCCGTCACCGCCACCGAGGGCATAGCCGGGTTCTTGAAATGCGCCATCACGTCCCGCTCCGCCGGGGTGAGTTCCTCCAGCGTGACCGACCGGGCGATGGCCTGCGCCATGCGGATGATGGTCCGCAGCGCGTCCCCGTTGCCGGTGTTCAGCTGCTGAGCCAGCAGGACGAGGGTCTGGCTCTGGGCCAGAATGGCGTCCGAGCTCGTCGGGTTGGCGTCGTTGACGATGCCAACGTCCATGACCGTCAGCCCGGTGGCGGCGGCGAACTGGGTGGCCGTCATGCGCATTTTCTCCACATGGGGCGTCAGGCTGCCCTGAGCCAGCTGGCCGAAGGTGGGATTCTCGCCGGTCTCCGGGTTGGCGGTGGCCGTCAGAAGGGAGCCCACATAGGTCTTGAATTTCTCCGCCACGATGGCGTCATACTGCTCGTCGGTGACGCCGAGGAGGTATTTCTGGGGCGTGGTGTCGAACTCCAGCGCGATGGAGGCGTTGGCCACCGTGCGCACATAGTCGTCGATCAGCGTGCGGATGGGCTTTTTCAGCCGGGAGCGCCCGAAGGGCTTTCCGCTGGTGGCGTTCCACACCAGCGGCTCCATCAGCGGCCGCCCCATCCGGTGGGGACAGCGCCGGGCCGTCCAGCGGTTCCCGCTCCGGCGCAGGACGAGAATGGCGTCGTCGGTGTAGAGGTTCACCACGCTGGGCTGCCACCCGGCGGCCTCCGTCTCGTCCCGGGCGGTGTCCACGATGGCAAGGCCGCACTGGATGCGCCCCTTCTCGCCGCTCCACAGGGCGGCGGCAGAGACGGGAGAGTGAAAGCGGATGCGGCATTTCAGCGCCGGATCCGCCGACAGCGTGGCGAACACGCAGCCGTATTTCAGCTCGCCCCGGCACGCCTTGGCATACTCCGCGATGAGCCGGTTGCCCTCCACCAGCTGTGTCAGCAGCTCCGAGTTGGACTCGTCCGCCCCCACAAAGCCGTCAAACATGGACCGGGCGGCCAGCACATCCACGGCTTTCTGGCCCCAGCTGCACCCCACCTCCAGATCCCGCAGCCCCGCGGGGAGGGCAATGCCCAGATTGACGTCCCGCAGGGTCACATGGCCCTCGTAATATTTTTCCTTTGCCGCGTTGGCCGCCTGATGGCGGTTGAACACGTCGGCCAGATCCCGGAGCTGCTCCCGCTCCGCGTCCGTCAGGCCGTCCACCCGGCCGAAGTACAGCGTTGTCAATTTCTCACCTCATCCGATCCTCATCTTCCGCGTCGGGTCCCGCTTACTGATCTTCGCGCCCCAGAGGGCCAGTGCGCAGGCCTCGATGGGCAGGCTGTTCTCCCCGCCGAAGCCAAAGCCGCCGCCGATGGGCCGTTTCACCGCACCGACCGCGCTCTCGTTCAGCACCGCCTGAGGGCGGTACCACGTCAGCGTCCGCTCCGCCACGGCGTTGGTGAGCAGACCCACCGCCGCGACGACCTCCTTTGCGCCGGGCTTTATCACGGAGTTTTGGGCCCGCCACGTCGGCTTGATGCGCTCGATCAGCACATCCACGCCGTTGCGGCCATCGATGACCACGCAGGACGCCCGGTCATAGCGCTCACTGAGCCAGTCTGCCAGCCACCTGAGCCCCCGGCCGCTGGGCTGAAGCTCAAGCAGCGAGATACGGGCCGGGCCGTTCCCGGGGATCACCGCCCCGCAGAGGCAGACCGCCGAGCCGTCGGCGGCGAATTTCACACCATAGGCCGTCTTGCCCTCCGGCTTTTCCGCGTCGCTGGCGCAGTCCGCCCACGCCCGGGCATCCAGCGCCTTGTCGCTCTGTTCCGTCAGGACGGGGCTCCACCAGCCCAGGCGCTCCCGGGCAAAGCCGTCGGCGCTCATGCTCCGGCACTCCTCCGCTGCGAACTCCTCGCTGAGCCGGATGCCCATGGCCGGGTTGGTCTGGTACCAGAGCGCGTGGTCTTCCAGATCGATCTTGTCCACCTGCTCCCCCTCCACCGACCACTCGTGCCAGGCGTCATGTGCGCCCGGCGCGTCAAGGCAGGCCGTCCTTCGGCGGCGGAACACGTCGCCGGGACAGCCCGGATAGGGCGGCGTGCCGGTATAGATCAGCTGGCGGGTGCCGGTGGCCGAGGCGGCCAGCGTGGCCATGATGGCCTCCACCTGATCGTCCGTCAGCTCCTGCGCCTCGTCATAGACCACCAGCGAGATGCCGTCAAAGCCGCGGGCCGCCTGTCGGGAACGGGCGGAGAACTCAATGCTCCCGCCGTTCAGCAGCTCGATGCACTCCTCGCCGTTGGTGTAGCGGATGTTTTTCACCAGCTCCAGCACCTCCGGGTGCCGCTTGTCCGTGAACATCCGGGCCAGTCGGTTGAAGCTCTTTTTCGCCGTGCGCACCTGATGGGCGGTGTGCAGGATCTTCTCGCCGTTGATGACCATACCGAAGAACTCCCGCCCCTCCAGACACACGTTCTTGCCGTTCTGCCGGGGCACGGCCAGCCCGGCGGAGGTCACGGTGTACCGCCCGGATGTATCCCGGCCCAGCCAGCAGTCCAGCACCAGCCGCTGCCATTCGTCCAGCGCATTGCCGTAGGCAGCCATCAGCGCTGCGGCGTCCGCACCGTCGGTCGAGAGGCGCTCCGGCTCAATGCAATAGCGCGGGATCTGTGCGCCGGTCATGCGTCCCGCTTCCGGCGGCCCTGCACCAGCGCGAGGGCGCTGGCGGGCTTGACCTCAGACAGCGCCGGATCTTCCGCCGCCCCCTCGGGCAGGAGTTTCAAAAGCGCATCCAACCCGGAGAGGTAGGTTTTCCACAGCGCCTCATAGGCCCGGAAGGCCGGATTTTCCCGCACGCCGGTCTGACCGCCGCCGTTGTCGTACTCCACGGTGATGCCGTCCTCGCCGATGGCCGTCCGGGCGTCATCCAGCTTGGATTTCATCCAGGAAACATTGAGGATCACCGGGTCAAGCGACTTGATTTTTTCTTCATTCAGGCCGTTTTTGCTCAAAAATCTGGCCAGTTTCCGGCGCTCTGCGGCGCATCTTTTCTCGATCTCCGTGCGCGCGCGGGTAGATGAATTTTTCTCCATATCCGGTTCCTCCTTCCGCTCTGGATACCACCCCCTCCGCTCTTTCGGCCTTCGGGGGTAAATCGGCGCTGGACGGCGCAGGGGCGCTGGCGGGGGCACCGGGGGAGCCTCCCCCAGGGGGCTGCCGCTTACCAGTTCCCGTCCCGCACACGCGGCGCCGAACAGATCTGCTTTCCCTGTTCCGGCTGCATCTGCGTTTTGGCGCCCTTGCGCTGGTTGCAGAAGTAATGCGCCGCCTGCAAATTGTTGAGGTCCTCCGCGGCGGCTCGGGGCGAATCGTAGCCGAACTGCCGCCACCGGGCCACCGGCCGGATCTCATCGACCACGAAGGACAGCGGATGCGCCGCGTCCGACGGCTCGTCGTAGTGGATCGGCCCGAGCCGTCCGCCGCAGATGCCGCAGGGGCCGCCCATCGCCCGGAGCCGCGCCCGGTTTCTGCGCCGCAGTGTGCCGTTGGCATATCTTGGATTGGTCACGCCCGCCGCCGCCTTTCTCGTTTGTTCCATCACTCGGCCCCGCCCCTGCCTGCATCGCAATGGACAACCCGCCCCGTACCACTTCCCGGGGCAACACAAAGGGAGCCAACCCTGCCGGGCGGCTCCCATATCTCGATGCTATAATTTTACGCCGTCCATTTGGCTCTGGGGGGCCAACTTAATCCAGCAGGCCATAATTTTCCGCCACCCGCCGGATGAACTCGCCGTTCCAGCGCCGGGCAGTGCGATACGAGACGTTCGCCGCCAGCGCCGCGCCGCTGAGGGTGTGGGTGCGCTTCCAGTAGGTCGCCCGGATAATTTGCAGCCGTTCCGCTCCGCTGGCCAGCTGCTGGGTCTGCTGGATGGCCAGATGCACCGCCTCGTATTCCCGCGCCGCCGTCTGGGTAGACGCTCTGACCACGGTCTGCTCCGTCTTGCGACTGCCTTCACTGCCGCCGCTGAGGCCGGAGTAGGTCGGTGTGATTTGCTGCGTCAATGCCTGCTGATGCAGCGTACACAGCGACGGATAGCTATAGATCATGTTTTTGACATACGGCCACCAGCCGTATCTCGGTTTGCTCATTGTTTAGCCCCCTTGTCAAGTGGTTTTTCTCCTTTTTGTTTGCCATTCTCTTAAAATAGACACTGTTTCAAGGCTATAAAAGACGCGCGCGTGCGCGAAGTATGTAATTTTCAGGCGCGGAAATACTTCATGTACTCAAATTCACCATACTGATTGTTCCTGCTGTCCCGGGACTTGATGACCGCACCGGGCGGGGCGCTCAGATGAGCGGAGTCCGGCACAATCTCGCTGACTACGCTGGGGCGCTGCAAGCCCCGGGAGGCAATCCACGGATGCTCTCCCACATGATCTGGCGACTCCTTGGCCAGATAGGACGCCAGTTCTTCCGCTTCGACCATGCTGAAATAGCGCATATCCACCAGTCCGTGTGTCCAGCACTCGGTCAAATCGCGCCGATCTGATGCGCCGCCACCGGAGAGAATCATATGAATATGCCAGCGGCCCTTGCTGGTCTTGTGTTCAATTACATAGATATAATGACAGCTCTGCTCCCGCTCCCTCCGACGCAGGGCCAGCTTGCGGCGGAAATACTTGAAATCCCGCATCACATCCTGCCGGGTGCCGGGCAGGCACTCATCCCGATAGGTCAGGGTGACATAGAGGTCGCCGGAAGAAAAGTTGCAAAAGATCAGCTGCTCCAGCTTCTCGCAGGATTTCAGCCGGTTCAGCTTCGCCTTCCAGCTGCCTGCCGCCCGGCGGCGCTCGCCCCGCTGGCGCTCGGTGTCCTCCTTCCGGTACTTCGGAATGGTGTAGCTGACGCAGTACACCATCCGCCCGGCGGTGACGGTTCGTTCCCGTTTTGCCATAGCGTGTCCCTCACTTCCGCTTTCGCCGCTGCTGCCGGTTGCCCCGGCGGGGATTGATGGCAGCCTGATAGCGTCTCTCCCACGGGATAAAATTATCCTCGCCGACGATGCTGAGCAGCAGCTGGTCGATTTTCTCCCGGCTGTAAATGGCGTCCGGGGTGTCCTCCATGATGAGGCTGGCCATGTCGTCCGCCGCCCGCTGGAGAGCGGGCATAAACCGCGCGCAGCGGTCGGCGCCGAAACCGAATTCCCGGTTCAGAGCGATTACCGCCGCATCGGCCATCAGCTGCTGCACCGCCATACCGTTGACGTAGTTGTCCCGGGCGTAGGCCGCCTGCACTCTGTCCATGTAGTTCATGCCCATCAGGCAATCCCCCCGATTACTCTGGCCAGCTGGTACAGCTCGCAGTTGGAGCACCGCTTCGGTGTGCGCTGCTCCCGATCCATCACCAGGCACTTTTTATTGCAGGCGGCCTGGATCAGCTTGGGTCCCTGGTGCTCAATCCAGCCCAGACGCTGCACCAGCTCGTCCTTCTTAGCATTTGTCCAGTAGCCCTCCTTGATGCCGCTGCAGCGTTCACTTGTCAGTCGCATAACTGTCCTCCTTTCAAGGAAAAACTCTCGCAGAAGCTCCCGTTATCATAGCTAAAACGAATCACGGCGAAGCGGCCGTCGGGGTGAATCCACTCCACCCGGTTACGCACCGGGGAGCAATACGTCCGCTGGCGGCGTTTCTCCTGCTGGCGAAGCTGGCGGTCGTCGTCGATGTCCTTGTCCGTGTAAGCGCTGGGGTATAGTCCCGGCAGCTTATCCCCCACCCGGATCATGCCCCCGCCTCCCGGCGCAGGGCCTCGGCTCCGTGGAGCAGGGCCAGCGCCTGCCGTTCCCACGCCCGGCGGATCAGTTCCGACTCGGCCAGCATGGCCTTGCGGCTAGCCTTCTTCCGGGCCACTTCCAACAGCTGGGCGTCCTCCAGTAATTCTTTCTTTGTCATGCGCCTGCTCCTTTCTCAAAGGGCACCGGCTCTGCCGGGCTCAATTCCTGCAAGGTCATCTGGGGTTCCGGCACCTTTGCCGGTGCCGCCCGCCAGAGGCTGGGGTCGTTGCGGTCCACCCGGAAGGTCTGGGTGCCGCCGTCAAAGGCCAGCATAATGACGCCCCCGGCCTCGCCTTCCTTGTTCTTGGCCACCTTCAGGCACCGGCGGGAACGGGGCAGATTGGGTTCTTCCCGGTAGACGAACATGATGATGTCCGCGTCCTGCTCGATCTGACCGGATTGCCGCAGGGAGTGCATCCCCGGCGCCTTTGTCCGGGCTTCCTTCCCCTGCTTCTCCGGGCGGGAGAGCTGGCTCAGCGCCACCACCGTGGTGCCGGTGCCCTGGGCCAGCGTGTGCAGATCCATGGAGATCTGGGTCACCTGCTCAAAGCTGCTCCGGCGCGGGTCGCTGGGACGGACGAGCTGAAGATAGTCGATGTACAAGATCTCATAGCGCCGGGACTGCACCAGCGAGCGCAGATCGGCCACGGTCATGCCGTTAGCCGGGATTAGCTCTAGATGGTTGGCGCTGATCTCCCGCTGACGCCGGGCGACGGTGTCCCAATCCCCGTCGGTGAGGGTGTGCTTTTTCACCCGGCCAAAGTCGATGCGCGTCAGCGTGGGGATAAGCCGGTCAAAGAGCTTGGCATCCTTGGTCTCGTAGCTGAAAAAGCCGACCCGGTGGGTTTTGCCCTGCTGGTAGGCCATGCTGAGCGCCAGCGCCGTTTTGCCGTCTGAGGGATAGCCACCCAGAATCACGAAGTCGCCGCCCTCGCAGTAGAGCCGCTCATCCAGCGCGTCGATGCCCCACTTGAGGTAATCCACCGCCTTGCTCTGCTGGCGCTCAAAGAAGCCCCGGAGGGCCTCATCCATGCTGACCACGCGCACCTTTTCCCGCTTGACGGTCAGGGCGTTGGCCTGTTCCAGCAGCGTCAGGGCGGCCTCTGGCGTTGTGGCGGTGGCCAGCTGCTCGCCCACCTCCCGCAGGCGGAGCAGACGGTGCTGCTCCAGCATCAGATCCAGATATTCCGCGCAGTTGGCGGCGGTGGGCGTCACCTGCATGATCTGCATCAGCAGTGCCCCGCTCTCCGCGCCCAGCGCCGCCCGGACGGTCACCGGGTCGATGGTCTCCCCGGCGGCGTACTTCGCCCGGATGACCTCGAAAATCGGTCGGTAGGCATCGCACCACTGTTCCGGGCTTGTCCGGCTGACCACCAAACCGGCATACTGCTCGTCCAGCAGGACGGAGCCCAGCACGGCCACCTGGGCCTCCAGCCAGTCGTTCTGCGGTATGCTCACCAGTAGATCACCCCCTCGTCCTCTACCACCTGTCCGCCGCCGCCACTGTCTGCCAGGGCGGGCAGCTCGTCGTTCCAGCGCTCATCCAGCAGCCACTTGCGAAACTCCGGCCAGTAGCCCTCCGACCACTTCCGGGCGGCGATCTGAGCCTGTAAGGTCCGGTAGAGCTTCCGGGCAAAGTCCAGATCCGGCTTCAGGCGCAGCCAGCGCTTCAGCGCCGGGGCCTTGGCGTTGTGGTTTGGATAGAGCTGCCACAGGAACTCGAACCACACCTCCCGCTGTTCTGCGAGGGTGGGTTTCTTTTCCTTCTCTGCGCCTTCGCCTCCGTCCCCCTCCGGGGGACTATAGGGGGTAATATTATTATTTATATTATTCTCCCGCTGGATTTTCGACGGAGGGTCCGTCGTTTTTTCGACGGAGGGGGTATGATTTTCCGACGGAGGGGTAACGAGCCACAGGCGACGCTCCACGATCTCGTTGGTCTGCTCATCCCGCACCTCCTCCCGGAGAATATGCCCCGCCTCCTCCAGCGCCTTGAGCCATGCCCGGATCGTGGGCGGCTGGACGTGGTAGAGCTTCGCAAAATAGGCGTTGCTGGCCCAGCAGTAGCCCTCCGCGCCGCACAGCGCGGTGATCTCGCCATACAGCAGCGCCGCCTTGCCCGGAAGCCGGTCATCATAGCGCACACTGGCCGGAATAACCGCATAATAGCCGGGGCTGTTCGTCTCTTCCGTTGCTTTTCTCTCTGCCATGTGCTATAATCTCCTTGTAGTTTATGGACGCTTTTTCAAAGCGCCTTGGCCGTATCTGCTGGCGGGCAGATACGGCCTTTTCTTTATCTTCGCTTGTCTGCGCACTTCATACCCTGCCCTCCCGGCGCACGTTGATGGCGCACAGCGTCCCGGCGGCCACCAGCATGACGATGATCCAGGTCATGCAGCCCATGGCCCCGGCATTGCCGCACACGCCGAAGCCGATGGCCACGCCGATCAGCGGCAGAATCAGCAGCGCACAGCAGGCCACGATGGTCAGCAGCAGATTATTTCTCCGTTTGGTGGTCATACCCGCACCTCCAGCTCCGCCACTTCCTCCAGCGCTTCGGCGTAGGACTCCGCTGTGGCCCAGAAGGCGCCGCCCACGCGGATGACATAGTGCTCCCGCACCCGTTCGATCGTGATATCTTTCATTGACGTTTCCTTTCTTCCCCGCTATAATAGGGATGTCTTATTGGACTTGCGCTCGTCTCTGTGCCAGCAGAGGCGGGCGCTCTTTTTCCCATCACAGGCCCTCCCGGACGAGGATCTTCAATTCGTCGCCCACAGGGCACATCCAATCCACCCAGTAGCCAGTCACAGCAAACAGCCGCAGCCTGTCCACCTCATCCTCGGCCACCAACTCCGCCTCCGGGTCGTGCTCCAGATCGAGCCCCGTGGCGATCCAGACCCGGGTGCCCGGCTCCAGCAGCTCTAATAAATCAGTCAGTCTCATTGTGATAACTCCTTTCTTTTCCCGCTGTCATGTGTTATGATTATTTAAGTCACTCCCCTTGCGGGGAGTGTGGATTGAAATGACGGGCCGTTGTTTTTTCCTTATCGCGGCATCCCGTGATCCTCGCCGCGCACGTCATGGGTGGGGCGGATGACATACGCGCCCTCCCGGGGCTTTTCTCCGGGCGGCACCGGCTCAAAGATGACCTTCACATCCTCCCCGAACCCGTGCTCCTGGGCCCAGATGGAATAGAGCGTACCAAACACCTTACAGAAGTCCGGCACAGAGCTCCCGCTCACAGGGGGAACCGTATAACCTCGTCTCGGCATAAGTAAAACACCTCCACTAAATGGTATGAATCGCTGTCGATTTCTTGCTTGTCCTGTTTTTCTTCTTCCGGCCGCTCCGACTCAACGGGGCGGCTTCCTTTTTTCGCCCAAAGATTCATCTTCCGTCTCCAGCTTTCCTTTTTCTCCCTCCTGTGCTACGATAAACAAAAAGGAGAAACAGCATATGGATTCTGAAATTATCTGTGCCATGATCTCGGTAGGCGGCGTTATTATTTCTGCTGGCATTGCATGGTTTACAGCCAAGCAAAAAACTGCTCACGATCTGGAGCAAATGAAACTAGCGTGGAAACATGATACCGACGCAATCTTGGATACCGCCTACGACGAAATGATTGCCGCGGTCAGTGCATTTCTTGCACAGCGAACAGATGAGAGCTATGCCCGGGCAATCGAATCCGTTTCCTATATTCGGCTCAGGGAAACTGACTCTCTTCATCAGTGGGTGGATGCGCTTTTCAACTATCTGTATCTGTTTCCGTTTCATGATTCTCGCAACTATCAGGACGCTGTAAACATTCGGATTACCTTAGATAAAATCATCGAAGAAAAGCGCAAGGGCCAAAGCCAACGCTAAGGTAACTTCTACCACAATCCAAAATCCCAGAAAGCGTCGTGCTTCTTCCTTGTCCCTGAAATGGAACATGTTCAACGCCGCCATAGGTAACAGGATCAGCGCCGCCGTCATCAGGAACAAGTCTGCAAGTTGATATGCTTTGACGCTTCTCACCTCCCGTCTCCAGCTTTCCTTTTTCTCCCTCCTGTGGTACGATAGACACAGAAGGGAGGCGAATGCTATGGCCGATCAACTACGTGCATTTCCTGAAACTGCGCAGCAGGCACTTGCCATGCTCTATGTTCAAAGCCAAGATCTGACGGGCAAGACCCCTGCCGATCTCCAAACGATGTACTATGAAGCACTGTATCAGATTCGTCACGATCACGCCGAAAAGACCAAATCCGGCTGGTTCAAAGCCCAGCAAGATACCCTGCGATAAGCACCATCGCCTGTGAAAGCTGGTACAGCTCATCAGGCATGATCTCATCGCCCTGTGAACGCTCGGAAAGCAGCTGCAACTGTTTTTCGAGCGCTTCTTGCACCTGTGCGGTCATTCTCTCACCTCCCCTCTCCCTCGCTCGCTTCGTCTGTGCTGGACAGAAAATCCCGCGCATCGTGGAGCGCATCGGCTTTTGATGGCATCTTTACGGACCCCGTAAGGTCATTCAACGAACAACCAAAGAAATCAGCCAGTGCGATCAGCGACCTGGTCGATGGGATCTGCTGACCAGTCTCCCAATTTGCGATCGCGGAACGGCATACGCCAATGGCATCGGCCAGCTGCTGCTGAGTGCAATTCCGCCCTTTCCGAAGCTGGCATAACGTATCTGCCATGTGCGAGCATGTCATAGTTTCAGACATTTTCTTTGTACACCTCCTTTGGATTTTGCGAATGTCATTAACTATGACATTTTATAACACATCGTTCTTTGCTTGTCAATAACTATGACACGTATTTTTTATTTTTTTCTTGCGGTGTCATTTCATATGACATATCATAAAGGAAAGAGGTGAACTGTATGAACCATATAAAGCAACTTCGCAATATGCTAGGGTATACACAAGCTCAGCTCGCTAACCTCCTTCACATTTCTCGTTCCGCTGTCGCAATGTGGGAAACGACCGAGCAAAAACCAGATTATGATACTCTGCGTCAACTATCGCAGGCATTCAATGTACCTACTGACTTTATCCTTGGTGAAGGCATTTTTGCCGATTGGGATAAAGTCAAGAAGAATTACCAGACCATTGTTGACGAGTTAAAAAAAATGATTCCCGCAGATCTTGAACTGCCCCTATTCTGCGAAGATAAATACCTGATTGCCTGGCTTGATACGCGGCTCTATCGAGAAGGAGATGCAGATGATGAATTACAGCTTATCCGCTGGTTTGCTTTTGCAATAAAGGAAATCCGTTTCACATCTGCGGATGATGAATACGCCGACTCTGATATTTCAGTCTCAATTCAATTTACGCCAGAATTTAGGTCGTTGATAACAGCAACTGCTCCTGCAAAAACTGAAACCGCCGCCCCGGAGGGCGACGGCTCATTGGAGTCCGATGAATTTTTGAAGACATATGCACGACTCAGTCCTGCAAAGCAGAGTCTGGTTCAGTCTCTTGTTCGAGAGCTTTCATCCGCTGAAGAACGAGCAGACGATTCTCAGGACTAAGTCGTTCCCACATCTCCTTGAGTTCTTGTATTTCTTTATCCATGGTATCTCCCCTCTCCCTCACTCGCTTCGTCCGTGCTGGACAGGCCAATCTCCAAGACCCGGCGCACGATCTCCGCGTAAGTGCATTTTGCAAACCGCTCATCTGCACGCAGAGACAGGATCTGTTTATCCAGCGCGTCCGGCATAGAAATCGTCACTCGGCGCATATCTGTCAATGTGCTCACCTCCTCGGTTATTTGAAAAGTTCCGAACCTTCGTTCTGTTTGCATTATAGTTCAGAACCTATGAACCTGTCAAGAAAAAGTTCATCACCAATTGCACAAAAGTGATGAACTTTTTTCGTGCATCTTTTTTTACTTCGGCTCTTGATTTGTGCGCATAATGCGCATATAATAAAGACTGTAAGGAGGGACCACAATGACAGCAAAGGAAGCAGAAAAGAAATTGCTTGCCGATGGTTGGTTCCATGTGAAAACCACTGGATCCCACAAACAGTTCAAGCATCCCAATAAGCCCGGAAAAATCACTATTCCGCAGCATAAAGGAGACTTGGACATCAAAACTGCAAACACCATCCTGAAGCAGGCGGGACTGAAATAAGTCCCGCCTACTCCGGGGGTTCTATATAACCAGGTTAATTACTGAATGGAGGTACTGCCTTATGAAACTTGTCTATCCTGCTATTTTCAGCCCGTGCGTGGAAAAGAGCGGCTATACGGTCGTCGTCCCTGATCTGCCCGGATGCGTCACCGAGGGCGATTCTCTGGCCGACGCAATCCTGATGGCCGAGGATGCCGCGTCCGGCTGGGTTCTGGATGAATTGGAGTGCGGCAACGCTATTCCGGCATCTAGCGACCCTTCCGCACTCCAGCTGGAATCGGGAGAGTTCACCAATCTCCTTGTTCTGGATATGGACAGCTATGCAGAAAAGTACGGGGATAAGGCTGTAAGGAAAAACCTTACGATCCCCGCATGGCTGAACACCTTCGCTGAACAAAATCACCTAAACTTCTCGCAAGTCCTTCAGGACGCACTCACTTCTCTTTACCAGGCCAAACACGCATAAACAAAAGCCCTGACCAAAAAGTCAGGGCTTTTATCGCAATTCATACTTGCAGAACTGATGAACCGATGTTATTCTAAGAGCAGGAGGTGAACTGTATGCCAACTGAAAAACCCAGAATTACTTTCACTGTGAATCCAGAGACCCTCAGTAAAATTGACGATTACCGTTACAGTCATAAGATGAAAAATCAGACACAGGCGATCTTGTCCCTCTTGGAAAGAGGCTTGTCCTCTCTTTCGCAGTCAGCATCCACCGTAAAAGCAGAAACCGCCATTCCAGAGGATGACGGCTCTGCCAAATCGAAATTACTGCGGATTGTTTCAAACACAGACGAAGCACAAGCTGAAGCCATGCTCAAGATGATGGAAGCTGCTCTTGTGCTTCAGCAGCATCAGCAAGATAAGTAAGAACAAAGGCCGCTTGCTCCTCTGTCATGCCTTGGATCAGCTCGACTAACCTTCTTTGTGTATCGTTCATATTCGCATCTCCCTTTTGCGTTATATTGTTTGGTTTTATTGCGCCTATTCTCCGTTCGGTGATATTTGTTACCTGTATAATAGAACGGTTGTTCGATGTTGTCAAGATGTATTTTTTTGTTGTCTGCAAAAGAGTGGAACATTTTTATACGACACTACACTGACAACAATATCTAGTAAAAATCACATCTTTTTGCACTTCCTTTCTATATCTTGTGATTGCAATTTTTGATATGGAATAATATAATCAATATAGGATATATCCTATAAGCAAGGAGGCCATCGTGTCAGACTATAGTGTTGACTTCTATGAAAAAGAAGATGGTTCCCGCCCTGTCGAGGAATTTATATCCAGTCTTGATGCCAAAATGCAAATCAGGGTCATGCGTTCCATCGAATTGCTTGAAGATTTTGGCCCTGAATTGAGAGAGCCCCATTCAAAAAATTTGAAGGACGGCATTTTCGAGCTGCGTACAAAGTGTGGTTCCAACATTACCAGAACACTTTACTTCTTCTGCATTGGAAAAAAGATCATTCTCACAAACGGCTTTGTGAAGAAACAGCAGAAAACGCCGACACACGAAATCGCTTTGGCAAAGAAATATCGTCAAGACTACTTAAAACGAAATGGTGGTGACTAATATGGACTTCAAGAGTTTCCGGGAGCAGCGGCTGAAGGATCCTGCACTCCGCGAGGCATATGAGGAATCACAGCCTGCCTACGCGATCACGCACGCAATGGTCGAGGCCAGAATAAGGGCTGATCTGACCCAGAAAGAGCTCTCCGAGCGATCCGGCATTGCTCAGTCCGATATCAGTAAGTATGAAAACGGAAACGGCAATCCATCTCTTCGCACGCTCCAACGCCTTGCGAAGGCTATGGGCAAGCGAGTTCATATCACATTTGATGATCTTGAACCTGCTATGAGTGCACAGTCTGAGCATATTTCCGAATATCGCTCGGAGGAATTTTCCGGCGTCACCTCATCTTTTGGTCATAGCCGGTCCGCCAAAGTGATTTCGATTGCATCCAACCCTGACTACCACTACTTCACTGAATCGAGCTATACCGAATTGAAGGAGGAATAACCATGGTCCAGTATGTAAATGCCTTCAGTCTTAGAACAAACGAAGAACACTCTGAAGTTATTTTGAAATTCAGTCAGACCTTCCCTGATGGCTCCGGCTCTGCGCCGTTGTTTGAGTCCGTCGCCGACATCATCATGCCCGGAAATCTGGCACAGGAACTGATTGCAAAATTGCAGTCTATTATGGCTGAGGACGAATAACAGCATCAGCCCCACACCTCTCTCCGGTATCTTAGACTTGTAGAAAGCATATCCTTATGCTTGTGAGTATTGAGGTCGGAAAGGCTCCCGACACTCCCGTAAGGGAACTTGAGATGCAGGATACGCCGCCCTGCCAATACTCACACAGAAGCGCTTCTGGACGCAAGCCTATGGCCGCCGTTCAGGGGCGTTTTTCTGTTTGCCGCTCCCCTGTGGGAGCGTGGATCAGCCGAGCAAACCGTGTCAAAATCGACGCGTTTAGGACAACTGTCGCGTGATTTTGGGATGGTAGTGCACAAAGTCTCTTTCGTTCCGTGCTCTTTGCATTTCTACAACTAAAATTTGTTTAGTCATCTGTTGATTTTTTTAGGGAGACCGCATATAATGATGTTAACAGGGCCTCCCGCACCTCTCCGCTGGCAACAGCGTGATGTGACCCAGGGGGGACATTTTTTTGCCCGGAGATAACTATGCCACAATTAAAACCTCCAACTACATATGAGGAACAGCTTCAGATCCTGCATCAGCGCGGCGTCCGGTTCGAGGACAGTGAGCGCTGCCGGTCGATTCTGGCCGCAGTCAGCTATTACAGGCTGACCGCATATTTTCTGCCCTTCAAGGAAAAAGGCGGCGGCTATAACGGCGTTGCATTTGAACGCGTCTATCAGATCTACGAGTTCGACCGTAAATTGCGCCGCATCCTCTTTTCTGCTGTCGAGGAGATCGAAGTCTTTCTGCGTGCACAGCTGGCCTACTTTCACGCCCATACCTATGGCGCCGAAGGGTACGAGGATCCGGCCAATTTCTCTCCAAGGCATGACGCAGAGAAATTCAGGGCCAATATCGACAGAGAAATCTCCAGCAATCGAACCGTCCTATTCGTCAAACACCACCTGGAGCAGTATGACGGCCACTTCCCCATTTGGGTCATTATGGAGCTTTTCTCCTTTGGTATGTTGTCCCGTTTTTTCAGCGACTTAAAGCCATCCGATCAGAAGCGATTATCCCGCGCACTATACCAGGCATCCACAAAAGAAGTGCGAAGCTGGCTGCGGTGCTGTACGGATCTGCGCAACATCTGTGCACACTACGGACGGCTCTATTACCGCATTTTCCCTGCCACGCCCGCCGGGTTTGACTTGAAGCCAGCCCAGCAGTGCAGGCTCTGGGGTGCCGTGCTGTCCGTTCGCGCACTCTATCCTGATGCCCAAAAGTGGAATACAGAGATCCTTCCTGCTATGGAAGCCCTATTCGAGGAATATAAACAGGAAATCGATTTGTACCATTTGGCCTTTCCGAAAGATTGGTCTGACCAACTTTTTAGATAAACGCAGTTACCGAGAAAACCTCGGCAACTGAACCAAACTCAGCACTGAAAGGACGTGATCCCATGCGCGTGGCCGGATATGCCCGGGTGAGCACGCAGGAGCAGAAGCTCCACGGCGTCTCCATCGCGGCGCAGGAGCAGGCGCTGGCCGACTGGGCCGCAGAGCACGGGCATGAATATGTGGGCTGCTACAACGATGCCGGCATCTCCGCCCGCTCCCGCTATACCAAGCGCCCGGAGCTGCTGCGCCTTTTACAGGACGTGCAGGCGCACCGAGTGGAGCTCATCATCTTCACCAAGCTGGATCGCTGGTTCCGCAACGTGGGGGACTACTATGAGATCCAGCGGGTGCTGGACGACTGCGGCGTGGCCTGGAAGGCCATCTGGGAGGACTATGAGACGGAGACCGCCTCCGGCCGCCTGAAGGTCAACATCATGCTGTCCGTGGCTCAGGACGAGGCCGACCGCACCTCCGAGCGCCTGAAGCAGACCAACGCCTACCGCTGGGCCGCCGGCGAGGTGGTGCAGAAGCTCCCCGCGGGCTATCGCCGGGAGGGCAAGACCGTCGTCGTGGACGAAAAAATGCAGCCCGCCGTAGCTGCCTTCTTCCACACCTATCTGAACACCGGCAGCGTTGCCGCCGCCATGGACGCCGCCAATCTGCTGGGGCTCCACATGACCCGGGTGGGCGCCTCCAAAATGCTGCGCAATCCCTTCTTCACCGGCACCGTCCGGGGCATCTCCGTCCCGGCCTATCTGACCGAGGAGGAGTTCGAGCAGATCCAGCGCCGGAAGGCCACCTTCGTCCGCACCGCAAAGCACAACAAGACCTATCTGTTCAGCGGGCTTCTGGTCTGCGGGAACTGCGGGGCGATCCTGCACGCCCAGTCCAACAGATCCACCGTCTACTATGTGTGCGGCCGCTACCTGAACCGGAACGGTTGCTCCAAAGAGGCCCGGGCCTACGCCAACGAGCGCAAGCTGGAGCAGTGGCTGCTGGATCACCTCGAATACCTGCTGGCGCAGGAGATACAGGTGGCCAAGGTGGAGGGCAAAGCGGACGAAAAAAACGACATTTCCCGACAGAATGCCTTGACACAGCGGTTGGAGCGCATTAAACTTTTGTTTATCAACGGAGACATTGATCTGCCGGAGTACCAGACCCGCAAGGAAGAGGTGGAGCAGCAGCTCCAAGCCCTCCGCCCCCGTCCCCGCACACGCGCGGAACGGCTGGACGGACTGCTTCCCGAGGGCTGGAAGGACGTATATACAGGCTTGTCCAGAGAGGGACGGCGGGCCTTCTGGCTGCGCACCGTCCAGCGGGTGGTCATCCATCCGGATCGACACCCAGAGATCGTATTCTAAGTCTGATTTTTTATCAGAATTTTTCATTGTTGAGGAAACTTTTCTGAGAATATGTTTGCACAACAATGAGAAAAGAATCAGGCCGACACTGGACAAGCCATCTCAAGAGAGGATGGCTTATCATGCACAACATTGACCAGGTGATCCGCAGCATCAGTGGACACTATGACCGGCGCTGCTACGAGGCGCTGCATCTGGCGGTTCAGCTCACGCTGGAGGCTCTGCCCGCCCGGCCGCTCATGAAGGAACTTGCCCTGGAGACCGCCCGGCAATGCGTCCGGCCTATGACGGCGCAGGCCGTACTGCGGGCATTGGAACGGGCGGCGGCGGATATCTGGGCCTGCGGCTGCCGGGCACGGCTGGAGCAGATCTACGGCCGTCCGCTGCTCGAACCGCCCACCGCGAAGAACCTCATCTTCACGCTGGCGGAATACTGCGGGAATGGGACCGACCACACCTATGTCCTGACGGAGCAGCAGCTCAAGCGGCTGCTGCAGGTGCTCAGGTAGGAATCTGCCCCTGGGACGTGAACCGCATCGCGTCCGTGGCCAGCATATCAATAAACTCGGACGGGATCGGCTGGGTGCTGATCGGGTACCCGGCGATCTCCGACAGATAGGCCGGATTGCAGTCCCACGCCCGCTTGACCACCGTGCGAATATTCCGTTCGGCGGCATACCGGGTCTGGCCGGACAACTGCGCCACCTTGGCATAGATACGCGTCGTCACCATCCGCAGGCAATCCTCATCCTCCAGCACCAGCCAGACCGCCGCGATCGTGGCCTCAAAGCCCCGGTAGGTGCGGGGCACACCCAGCCTCGGCAGGACGTTCGCGACACGCTCCAGCTGCCGCCTGCGCACATCATCAGTGGGAGATAAATAGTCGAACTTCATCTGAATCACACTCCTTTTTGTTGTCTGCCGTCATTCTAAAACGGAAAAAGGAGTCAGTCCACAAACTCGACCACATTCGACAGTCTCGACAAAACTTCGTCAAAAAACGACAAATCTTCACCGTTTGGTGGCGGAAATTGCAGAACTGAACCAGGAAAAAAGCGCCCGGAAATATCCCAAGCGCTTTTCTGAATGTCCACGCTTTTTTATTCTGCCTCGGCAGAACTCTTTTTTTCTGGGTCAATGGCTATTTGCTGACCGTCTGGCATAATAAAGGCCAATTTACAGCCGCAAAATTCTGCAACCCTTGCCAAATCGCTGGCAGACCAACTGCTGCGGCTCATTTTGTTTCCCATTGTCTGCTTGCTCATACTGAAGTATGCGGCAAGATCGACCTGCTTTTTTCCGGAGAGGGCAAGAAGACCTTTGACCTTATCGGATACTGACATATAATCGCCCCACTTCTTTTTTAAAAACAGTACACCATTATGGCGTTTTTGTCAATAAATAAAGTTGAAAGAATAATCAAAAAGATTTGATCGAACTGTTGACAAGTAAAGCAAAATAGTGTACTATATAACCATAGAGAGGAGGTGAGACAAATGAGTGAGAGCGAAAAAGAAGCCCTGCGAGAGTTGCTTCTGTTCTTGGCTGATCATCCTGAGTTGGTGGAAACAATCGTGATGAAGCCGAACAAAATCCTCAAGCAGGGCAAGCACCAGAATACCTAACAACGGTGCCAAGGGGAGGGACAACCTCCCTCCCCTTGATGATAACAAGAATAGCACAGAAAATCAAGGAGAAAACGAAGATGAAGATTGTCAAAGTAGAATGGTGTGAAAACTTTATTAAAGCAAAATTCAAGAAGTGTGCAGGAATTGAAGTCGGCTGTTTCTGGGAAATGGCTGCGGCTTCAGGGCTGTGGGAATATGGGACTTACGGTACTTCAATGAGTGAAGCGCTGGATAAGCTCGTTAAGGTCGAGATGGTTTATGCTGCCAGCGGGAATTACGGCTACACCGTATTCAGACTAGCGTAAAAGCTTTAAACCCCGACCTGCCGGGCATACGGGGAGAAAGGACAGATCATGAATAAGATTCGGCGAAAAAATTTGCAGAGCATCATTGACCAACTGGAGGAGCTGAAAGGCAGCCTCGAAGATCTTCAGGCAGAGGAAGAAGAATACCGGGATAACATCCCGGAGAATATGCAGGACAGTGAGCGCTATGAAAAGGCCGACGAGGCCTGTGACAATCTTTCCGATGCGGTGGATAGCCTTGAAGAGGCCATCGGCTGCATCGAAGCGGCTATCGAGTGACGCAAAAAAGGGGGACGACCAGAAGGCCGTCCCCCTTTCCTTGCGTATCACACACACTGGGTATATTTCAGCGCGATCCAGCCTGCACCGCTCTTGAGCTTGCCCCAGAGGGTGCCACCGTTGCTGTACTCGTCCACGATGGTGTAGACCTCACCCCTGCGCACCTGCGTGGCGACGGCGCTGGAGGCGCTGTGGTCGCGGCGCACGTTGAGGACAGACGCGGTGATGCGGACATGATAGCCGGCCTGCTGGGCGGGTGCAGCGCCCGTCTGAGCTGCGGTCTGGCCGGTGATGCCCCGCACAATGGCGGCGGCCATTTTGTCGGCGTCAAAGCGCTGCGCATCCGCGGCGGAGTCCACAAAGCAGCACTCCACCAGCAGCGCGGGGGCGGTGGTGCGGCGGAGCACATAGAGGTTCTTGCGCTCCTTCACGCCGCGGTTGCGATAGCCAAGCTCGGCGATAGCCGCGCAGATTTGAACGGCATAGCCCGCCGCAGCGCCGGTGTCGGAGTACACCAGCACCTCGGTTCCGGTGCCGCCGCCGGAATTCAGGTGGATGCTCACATCCAGATCAGCCGCATGAGCATTGCATGCGTGGACGATGTTGGCCAGGTTCTGACCCTGGGTGCGGCCGGAGTCGTCGGTGCAGTCATGGACGGTGTGCCCCAGCGCCCGGAGCTTGGCAATGACCTGCGCGGTGACGGCTCTGTCCTCGGTCACCTCATCCAGATACCCGGACGCACCGGGGACAATGCGGTTGTGACCGCCATGTACGTTGATAACCATATTCTTAGTTCCTCCTGATTCTCATTTGAGTTTGGGCAGCTTGTCCACCGGAATTTTCACATTGCCGACGATACCGGCGAAATAGCCGTCCGGGAATTTGATGGTCGGCACTGTCACGCTGACTTTCGGCAGCGTCGGCAGCTTGGGCGGCTTGTATGTCGGAGTGACGGCGGACGCGCTGCCGACAAGGCAGGCCGCCAGCAGCAGGGCGGCGATCAGGTATTTCAGATTTTTCACTTAGACGCCTCCTTCAGGACTTCTGGTGTGCAGGCTCATACCTCCACCTCGGGCAGGCCTGCCACGCTGGTCAGCAGACTCAGCACACCCGCCAGCACCGACGCGCTAACCACGGCCACCCAGTTCACGTCCCCCAGCACTGCGCTGGTGCCGATGGTGGCCACGGCGGTCTGGGCGATGGTTTTAATTGCGCGGATGCCCGCCGCCTTAAACCACGTTTTCCAGTTCTCTTTCATCTGTGTTCCTCCTCCAGGTCTGCGATCCGGTGATTGATGACCTTGATCTGTTCCTCCACGACCGGCATCCGCCGGGCGAAGCTGTTATGTTCCCGCACCTCGCGGGTCAGCTCCTCCAGTTTGGTGTCAGTAATGGCGCGGCTGCGGCTGTTGGCGATCAGCGATGCCAGCAGCGTGACCGCGCCGCTGATGACTGCGGCAATAATTGCTTCCATTTGATCGCTCCTTTACTTCCACCTTCCCAGCACCAGCACCGCCACGGTAAGCGCATCTGCGCCTCCAAAGCTGCCGGAGGGGCTGTGCACAAAGACGCGGGCATTTTTGTTATCGCCCTGCGGGACGATCTTGACGTTCCAGCCGAGCGCCGCACCGGAATTGCTCCCGACCCCCTCCAGCGTTCCGAAGGCCGCCACGCCTGCTTTCAGGGTGAATGGATAGCTCACCCACTTTTCCAGCACGGATGCGGCGGAATACTTCGTTGTCACGTTGCACCACAGCATGGCCAGACCGGAAGTGTATTTGATATACTTCCATTCGCCGCTTGTTCCGGATTCGGCCACATGGTCGGAAACCGCATTTCCCCCGACGGACAGCTTCCCCGTCACGGTGAGCGATCCGCTGACGGTTCCACCCGTCAGCGGCAAAAATTTTCCCTTCAGCTTTGCCCAGAAATGAGCAAGTCCGGTCTCATTGAGATAGGCCATCGTCCAGCCTCCTTACTTGGCAACGATTCCATCAATATCAGCATTGCTGATCGTATCCACCTCAAAGGTGCCGCCCAGATCGTCCCAGACGGTGCCGTTCCAGGCGTAATTTCTGCCGTCGCTCTCCACGTTGTACACGTCGCCGGACACCTGCCCCGAGGAGGGCAGTTTGTCATAGGTCGCCACACTGCCCCGGTAGATGTAGGCATTTGCAATGTCAGCCTTCCTGGCGTAGGTGCTGGCCTCGCCAAAGGCCGCCAGCTTGGAGTAGTCCGCGGCGCTCATCAGGCCCGCTTTCGACGCGCTGGCATTGCCATAGGTGGTATTTGCGGGCGTGGCCCAGGTGCCGTCGCCGCGCAGGAACTGCGCCTGTTTTCCGGCGGCAGGGGCAGGTACAAGACCATGCGCACCTGCGGCGGAGCCGGTCGCGCCCTTCATGTCGGCATAGGTCGTATTCGCGGGCGCGGCCCAGGTGCCGTCGCCGCGCAGGAACTGGGTCTGCTGGCCTTTCACGGGCTTGGGTACAAGGCCCTGTGCGCCGTCCGCCGTGGAAGACGCAGCGCCCATCACGCTGTAGGTGGTGTCCTTATCCGCGCCCCAGACAGCAGTGCCGTCGGCGCTCCAGCGCAGGATCTGCCCGGCGGAGCCGCCGGACGGAATGTGCTTATTGCCGCTGGAGGCGGGGTGCGTGTAGTTATTTGCATTTGTGGCGATGCCCGCCAGCTTGGACTTTTCCGCGCCGGTGTAGTCATTGGTGCTCAGTCCCTTGCCCTCTACCTTATCCACCTTGCCCGCGAACACAGTCTTGAGCTTCTGCCAAAAATACAGCAGGCCGTCAGAATCGAGATATTTTGCCATGGTTACAACTCCTTAAATTAGTAGAATTTCAATTTCACTGTTGGTGAGCGGCTGTGCGTCGTCCTTCCAGCAGGTATCCCGGTCAGCGGCTGACTTCTTCGCCAGTATCTGGCCGCTGCCGCCGCCCGCCGGGACGCCCACCGCGTCGATATGCGCATAGAGTTTATCAATCCAGTTCTGCTCCGCGTCCGGCGGGTCTCCGGCAGCTCCGATGCTCTTGACCGTCTCCGTGCGCCACACCTCGCTCTTGGCGATATGGCTGCCGAAGTGGTATTGCAGCTCCACCTCACCCCGGCCCCATATTGCCGTATCGGTCTGAGACACATCCCAAATGAGGTTGTGTCCGTCTGTCGAGACGGGCACCGGGTAAGCGCTTGCGCCGTTCGGGCGCTTGCAGAGCAGGATAAATTCTCCGCTGGATCCGAACTCCTGCACCCAGCTGTCGATGGGAAACACGCAGCGCACCACATCCGTCCCCGCCCGGCCGATGGGAAGGACCGCCAGACCGGGCCGCACGATGATGACCCGCATGGCTCACCCCTCCACGATGCTGTCAATCGCGCTGTCTGCGATGGTATTGGAGGTGAGCACATAGCCGCTTCCGTCCTTGACCCCCCGATACTCAGCCTTGATCGCGTCCAGCAGAGCGTCCGCCTGCCTGGCGATCTGAGCTGTGGGCAGTCCGGTCACCCCGTCCCGCATCAGGCCGCACACCTGCTCGTTGAGCCGGGTGTCGGTGACATCCGCCGCCTTGACGACGGTGCTTCCTGCTGCGACCAAAACGGTATACAGACCCAGCTCGTAGACAAGCTCGGTCTGCACCACATCTGGCGCAGCGGCGGCGGAGCCGGGCGTGCCGGTCTTGACTGCCAGTTCCGACTTGTTTTCCGCCTTGTCGTAGCGGAGCACGATGCGGTCCGTGCGTGGTCTGGAGCTGTCGGCCATCGGGATGGTCAGTTCCAGCACCTCCCGGTTGCAGATGCTCTTGCCTGCAAATCTGGTGTTGCGCACCCACGCAAGGCCGGGGCCGATGGTCACGGTCCGGTCGGCGGTGATGCTCAGGTCAAAGCAGTCATCTGCCGCATAAATTCCGCTGATGCGGGTGCTCAGATAGGTTTCCGCATCTTCCGCGTTGTAGGTGATCCCGTTGAGGGGATATGTCACGATTGCCATCAATACCTCCTGACGACCACCGGGGTGCCAATGGCGGCCTCCCGGGTGGTCACGTTGTCCTGACTGGTCTCAGTCATGCCGATGACCCGCGCCTTGACGTTGACGCCGATCTCGGGAATGTAGCAAAATACAATGTCGCCCAGCCGGGCGCGGTCGTTGTCCAGCGTAAAGGTGATATTCTCCACCTTGATCTGCTCCACCAGCTTCTGCTCCCCCAGCGCGACAAGCCGGGCTTTGTAAGCGGCATCGCTCTCCCCGTCCTTTGGCTGCTCCTGCCGGGCGTCCACATACATCTCCCGGCGGTCTGCGCCGGTGGCGGAGGTGTTGCCCGCCAGCACGGTGATCCGGGCGTCGCCCGCCCCGGCACCGGCCACAACGGCCACATTTTTATAGCCGTTGGTGGTCACGGAGTGGGCAATATCGCCCATATTCCCGTAGGCGGTGGAGTATTTCGCATTTGGATTTTCGCCGCGCTGGTAGACCTCAAAAAGCAGCTTGCGCGCCTTTTTGTCATGCCGGAACCGGAACCCGAGACCGCATTCCTGCGCGATGTTCTCAAAATACTCCTTCAGGCTCCTGTCGCTGATTTGTGGGGCATAGTTTGCGGTCAACCCAGCAGATTCGCCCAGCTCTAAGCATGGGTACGGGGCCATTGCCGCAAACAGGCGGCGCATAGCCGCTTCGGCGTTCTCATTGCTCACCGCATCCGTAGACACCCGGTCATGCAGGATATGGGTGGCCGGGAAGCCGTTGACCACGATCGTACCGTCTTTGATCTGCCTGGACTTAATGACCATGAGCGTATCATGGCCGGTCAGGCCGCAGTAATACTCCGGCTTGAGCAGCGGGAGCAGGTCGGAGCGCCGGCGCACCTCCAGCTGGAAGCTGCCCTCGGTGTTGTAGCACTCCTGCCACACCAGCGAGACCCACGTCTCGATCACGCCGATGCGCTCCAGCCGGAGATTGTAGACAGACACCGTCATGCAAGCACCCCCACAAAGGCCGGGTTGAGCGTCACATAGGCGGTCAGGTTGTCCACGCCGCTGTCCGCCGTCATCTTGATGATGTTGTCGCCCACCGCCAATGAGAAAAGCGTGCTGTCCTCATCCAGTCTGGAAAAGAGGTCCGTGGTGACGCCGCCGGACTCCTTCTCCACCTTCAGCCGCCCATTGTCGCGGTATACGTTCACGGTTTCGCCTATAGCCAGCGTGTCGGTCAGGGAGAGCTTTTCACCGGTGGCCGCATTGAGTATGCCGTAGTTTGTCACCGGGGCGCCAGCGCGAAACTGCACGGCGTAGGGCACGGAAACCATGCCGTCGTTGCGGCAGTTGGTGAACAGGGCGGAGGATTTGACGCCGAAGGTGTGGGAGTCGTAGCAGACCGGAAACGCAAAGGCGGCGGTGTAGCCGCCCAGAAGATAGGCCTGCGTCGTGTCAAGCCAGTAGGGCTCCGGGCAGAACAGCAGCAGCGTGAATTCCGTGTCGTACTTAAGCTCACCAAATGCGGGGGTCTTCTGCACCCATGCCCGGCAGTAATACCGATCGTTAAACCACAGGCTTCCGCTTGTGTACGGCGTAAATACCTCCAGCATTCTCCGGCGCTGATCTTTGGAAAGTCCCAGCAGCCGTCCCGCTATTGTCCGGCTCAAGCCGCCCACGCCTGCACGCTCCACCGTCACACCGACCTGTTGAAATCCCTGCGATGTGGAGAGCACAACGTCCAGTTCACTCAGCGGGTCGATGGAAAAGACAGATCCGTAGGGATAGCCAAAGCGAAAGCTTCGGCCATCCTCCGTCTCAAATTTTGCCTCATACACCCATCATCACCGCCCTTTCCTGCTCCCATTTGGCCTCCCGCATCAGGTCTGCGGCGGTCTGGGCCTTGGAGTAGATATTCTGCACCACTGACACGCTCCCGCTTTGATTCTGATCGCGTCCGCTGCTCACAGGCCCGGCGTCAAAATCCAGCTTTACACTGTCTGTAATATCCTCCGCAATGTCCGGGAATGTATCTTCCCAGCCCACGCCGATACCCAGCGCCATGTTTTTGCCGATTCCGGCCATCAGCCGTGAGGGGCTGTGGATTCCGAAAAAGTCCCTGATGCTGTCCACCACGCCTCCGAAAAAGCCCGCGATCTTGCTTTTGAGCCAGGCCGCCGCGTCGGAAATACCGCTCCAGATGCCCTTGATCAGATTTAGGCCGATATTGGCCATTGCATCAAATCCGCCCGCAAACCCGCCTACAATGGCGTCTATGATCTGCGGCACCGCAGCCACTACGCCGGATATGATGGCAGGCAGATTGCCTACCAGCGCCACAAAGAGCTGAATGCCCGACCGGATCAGCAGCGGGATGTTGCCCAGCACGGCATTGACAATGCTGTTGATGATCGTCGGCAAGGCGGACACGATGCCATGGATAATGGCGGGCAGATTTCCCACCAGCATAGTAAGCAGTTGTATCCCTGCGTCGATCAGCAGCGGGATACTGCCGATGATCGCATTGACGATGGCATCCACAATCTCCGGGATTGCCGCCGCCACTGCGCTTATGATCTCCGGCAGGTCTGCCACCAATGCGCTCAGCAGTACAAGGCCCGCATCCACAATCTCCGGCATCAGCGTAAGCAGCACATTTATCAGGCTGTCGATCAGCGTCGGCAAAACCGCCACGATCTGCTGTATGGCTGTCGGCAGAGCTTGCGCGACCCCCATGACCAGCAGGTTGACCGCCGATATAAACTGCGGCAAAAACGCCGCCAGTGTCGCCGTCAGGTTGTCCACAATACCGGGCAGCGCGGCGAGCAGCTCCGGCACCGCCTCCAGCAATCCCTGCGCCAATCCGTTCAGCAGCAGCATGCCTGCATTGATAAGCGCCGGCACACCCGTGATGATCGCATTGACGATGCCCTCCAACGCCTTCGTCGCTTCACGCAGCAGCTCCGGGATCGCACTGGTCAGCCCCGCCGCCAGAGACAGAACCGCCTGCACTCCCGCGTGAAGCATCGGTGCGGCCAGCTGCGCCGCCAGCGACACCAGTGCCGTCGGCAGAGCGGAGACCACATTCACCGCCGCCGGAAGCAGATTGTCCCGTACAAATGTGACCGCCGTCTCCTTCAGCGCATTCAGGCTCGGTCCGATGTCCTCTCCCAGAGCAAGATTGCCCATCACATTCTGATAGGCGGCCTTCATGGCGTTCAGCGAACCGGAGATCGTCGAGGCCGCCTCTTTTGCCGTCGTTCCGGTGATGTCCAGCTCCCCCTGAATGACATGGATCGCCTGATACACGTCGGCCAGATTGTCGATGTCATACGTTACGCCCGTTATCTTCCGGGCATCCTCCAGCAGGCGCTTCATTTCGTTCTGCGTTCCGCCGTAGCCCAATTTCAGGTTGTCCAGCATGGTGTAGTTTTGTTTTGCGAAGCCCTGATAGGCGTTCTTGATGTCCTCCATGTTGGTGCCCATCTTGTTTGCGTTGTCCGACATATCGGTCATCGCCATATCGGCCACATCTCCCGCCTTGGCGGTGTCATTGCCCAGACTGCTCAGCAGACTGGCCGAAAAGCTGGTGGTCAGCTCCATATAGTCATTGGCCGACATCCCCGCCGTCTGGTAGGCGCGTTTTGCATTTGCAATGACCTGATCTGCGCTCTCCTTGAACAGCGTCTCGATGCCGCCTATGCTCTGCTCCAGATCCGCTCCGGCCACGATGGAATCCTTGATGACCTTTCCGATTCCGGCGGCCGCCGCGATCTTCTTGATCGCGCCGAACAGCTTCTGCCCGGCTGATACGCCCGTTTCTTCCGCCGCAGGCTCAACTTCTCCGCCCAGCTCCTTTTTGATCTGGCCGCCGATTCCCTGCGCTGACGGGATGATCTGCACATATGCTTTTGCGAGCTCAATTCCGCTCTCTGCCACTTATGCGCCGCCTCCTTTCCCGCTCCATGCGCGCCTGAATTCTTCTCCGCTGGCAAACGTTTTCAGCTCACGTTCCGGCTCGATATGCAGCAGCTTATCCGTAAGCATAGCCGGGCGGTTCCGGTTCTTCTGCCCGTTCTCCGTCTTCTGCCACAGCAGCAGAGAGAGACGGTCCACCACGCCCGCCAACAGCAGTGTCTCCATGGGTACCTGCTGTTCCGCCATTTTGAGCCGGATCCGCGCGTCCGGCCGCAGCCCCCATGCCAGCGTGGCCGCCAACGGCACGGGCAGGGCGCGCAGATTCAGGATGTGATAGGTCTCCGCAAAGTCGCAGACCAGCTCATCCTCCCCGGCGTTCAGCATCTGCGCCAGCAGGATTATTTTTTTTTAGACTTCAGTCCGCCAAAAATCTCCGCCAGCTCGACGGACACCTTATCCACCGGCACCCGGCCGCTCTCCGTGCGCAGATGGTCATAAAGCGCCCGTTTGCCCTGCTCGCCCAGCAGGCGGCGCAGGGCGGACGGCACCCGCAGCGGGTTTCCCTGATCCAGCTCCTCCAGATCTTCCAGCAGCTCCATGTCGTTGATGGCGGCCTCGTCGATCTCGCAGCAGAAGCCGGAGGAGGTTCTGATCTCCGTCGCCATGCTCATTCACCTCCCACAATATACTCATAGTGGGTATTGCCAGAGCTGTCCGGCGCTGCATTGAGCGTCACCTCATAGCCCACTGCCGCACTGTCCGTATAGCTGATGTCACCCAGCGCCGCCAGTGTGGCCCGGGGCAGGACGATGCGCTTTTTGGCTCCATTCTTGAGAATCATGTTGAACACCCAGGCATACTCCGCCGCCGGTGTACTATTGGCCTTGACCGTGATCCCCGTCTCTAGCGTGCCGGACACATTGTCCCCGCCGTAGACCGTTTTCAGCACGTCCACATTGAGTGCTTCGATCAGGGTACACTTGAAGGTGTCCTCCCTGGACTTCTGGGTCGTCAGAACCACATCTCCGCCCCAGGCCGCCACAGTCTCGGAATTGGGGCTGTTGCTGTTGACCAGACCGTCCTCGGAGAGATAGCCCAGCGCCTTGAACCCAGCTGCTAGTGCAGTCTTTGCGTCGCTCGGAAGCTCTGTGCTCAGCGGGCCGACATAGGCCGCGCCACCGACCTGCTGGGGCGAGCTGGCAGTGACCAGTTTTGCATCGCTCATGTTTTTCTCCTTTTCATGCTCAATAAACGGCTTCCACCACCGCCTGATAGCGGTACCGTTTCGTGTTTGTGTCCGTATAGTTGTAGTCGCTGACCACCCGCACGGCAAAAACCTGCTCTGCGGCGGGCATCTGCCCCAGCTGCTCCTTCACCTGCTCATTCAGCCGGGCAGCTTCGGCAAGGCTGGGCGCATAGCTCTGCACCGCCAGCGTGGCGCGGCGGATGTGGTCAGTCTCGCTGCTGCCGGTCTTTTCCACCAGCACCAAAGCGTCCGGCGGATGCTCCGGCATCTCCATGCGCACCGGCACAGAGAGTGCTTCGGCGAGATAGCGGCGCACAATCAGCTCGATCATCCGCCGCCCACCGCCTTCAGAATGCTGTTGTGAGCCGCGTTCTCACGCCTGGCCTCCGCTGTGGCGGCAAACACCGAGGCGTTGACGCGGTTTTTACCCGTGTACGTCGTGACCTCGTAGCCCTCGCCAAGGCGGCTCCGGGCGGCGTCTGCGTGGGAGCGGCACACCGCCATCATCTCCTCCGAACGGAGCAGCTCCCGCACACCCTGACGGTTCAGCTTGAACTTCACGTTACTCATACCGCTCCACCTTCACCTTTCGATTCCAGCTCAGCGGGATCAGCGCCTCGATGCCCTCGGTGACCGCCCCATAGGTGCGGAATTTCCGGCCGAAGAACTCCACGGTCACATTGGTCCAGTCGTGCTCGTCGCCCTTGGGGATGGCCAGCGTATAGGCCAGCTGGCGACCATAGAGCTGCTGCTCGCTCACGATGTCCGCCGTCTCCGGCGCGCCGATCAGCACATTGCGGACGACCTCCGGGGTCTCCTCATACACGCTCGCGCCGAAGGCGTCCTCGCCGGTCTGGCGCTTTGTGTACAGCGTGACGTCAATCCCCTTCAGCATAGGTCATGCCCTCCAGCGGGCTGTGAGCGCCGATGCGGTCGCCCACGCCCAGCAGCCTGCGCTCCAGCTTGGAGAGATACAGCTCGCCGCTGGAGCCGGTGCCCATCGTCCAGCTCTGGGAGTAGCCCATGGCGGACAGGGTGCCCTGGGTGGAGCCCAGCGGAAACTGCGCGGAGGAGTCCCCCTGCGCCCCCAGCTGGCGGCGCACCATGCGGCAGGACACCAGGCGTTTTGCTTCACAATCCGCGTCCGCATTATAGGCGTCGATGATGAGCCCGGCCTCATAGAGCAGGGCACCGCAGCGCTCCTGCTCCTCCACCGTAAGCTCCCGGAATCCGGCGGCCACGTCGGCCGCTTCCGCGTACCGCATGACTCAGACCGCCGCCTCGGTGCGCTTGATGTACAGGGTCTGGGGCTTGGACACCTTCAGGCCGTAGACCTTGCGGCCCTGCACGGCGGATGCGCCGATGTACTTGCCGGAGCCGGACAGATCCTGCAAATGCACGGGCACCTGCCACTCCATGACCCGGTGGCACCAGTTGGGATGGCCGCAGATGAACTCGGTGGTGGTCTTTTTGCTGACGACCCGGGTGGTGGACTCATAGTCCATGTTATTGGACTCCAGCACGTTGAAGCCCGCGGCCTGACCGACAACGCCCAGCTGAACGAGCTGCTGGGAGAGATCTCCCTGCTTGATGAAGCGCTCGTCCTGCATCAGCACCTCCATGAACTCCGGGGACGCAATGAGGAAACGGCCCGCGGCGGGGACGCCCTTGCGGCTGAGCACCCGCTTGGCCTCCAGCACCAGCTTGTAGGCGTTGGCCTCGGTGGCGGCGGTCTTGGTGGCGCAGACGGAGGCGCCGTCGGCGCCCTCCAGCGCGGCGATGGACTTCTTGTCGATGGACAGGCCCAGGCTGTAGCCCGCGCTGTCCAGCCGGTCGGCCACGATGCCGTCCGGCACGCTGGCGGCGTCATAGCCGTCGATCAGCTCATTGACCGCCTCATCCTGGTCGATGTTCAGATCCAGATAGGTGGTGGTGCCCGCCTCCGGGTCGATGCCCCTTGCCTTGTCATAGGGCTTGACGGCCACCTCGGTGTCCCGCACCGGGATCTTCACCTTGCCGGAGGTGGGGTCGCCCTCATAGCGGCTGTTGAAGATCAGATTGTCCTGGGTCACCAGTCCATTGCGCAGCTTGGCGTCCACCAGCTGGGACCAGCGCTCCTGATTGGGATGTGCCATAAAAAATTACCTCTCTTTCGTTTGTTACACTTCCAGTTTGGGGTTCAGCTGCCGGAACGCGGCCATAACGCCGTCGTCCTGCTGTTCCCGGCGGCGGGCGTCGGCCTCACCGCCGTCCCGCACGGACGGATAGCCCGGCCTGGCGAACTCCAGAATTGCCTGCGCCTGCGCGGTGCAGTCCTCCTCGCTCTCGCCGCTCAGCAGACCCGCCGGCACGCCGGTGGCGGCGGACACCTTGTCCCGCACCGCCCGGACGGCATTGGCCCGATTCATGGCATCCACCTGCGTCTGAAGCTCCGTAGCCCGCTCCAGCGCCCGCTGGAGCTCACTCCTGTCCGCCTCCTGAGCGGCGTCGAACTGCTCGGCCTTGGCCTTGACGGCGTCGTAGTCGGCGTACTTTCCGCGCTCCCGCGCCAGCCGGTCCCGGATGATGGCATCCATCTCGGACTGGGTAAAGGTGCGCTCCTCCCGCTCCTCCTGAATGGCGGGGTTCTCCTGATCCACAGTTTCGTTCATTGATCTGCTCTCCTTCCCCGGCTTTTCCGCAGCCGTCGCGTGAATTTATGCATGAAAAAAGCAGGGCTGAAAAATCAGCTCTGCTCTCCGCATATCAAGATAAAATGGGTATGAAAAAACCACGGTGCGGGTGCATCGTGGTTATGGTTTATTTCTGCTGGGAAATTTTGCATTCTTCCGGATACAGTTCTTTGTACTTTGGATACTGGAAGTTTTCGGTGTTCAAAACAGCATCTGGACAGTCGTGCCGTTCACCCCATCCAAATTCATCTGGTGAATCACCGAGTTTTTTGCATTTTCCGGGGCCATCCCAGTAAATGCAAACATTGCATTCTGGAATGCATGTCGTGATACTATAAAATGGAGCACGGAATCCCATGCTGATATCTTTCTCGTGCAGATTTTTAGACGTTTGGAAGCACCTCGATTTCCAAGAAATAACGATCGTCCTTTATACTGGCATTCAACACCCGGTATTGCATCCCTCTTAAAAACATGACCTCGTCCTGTTGCTTGAACTTTGGCAATGCCACAGGCTGAATAAACTGGCAGCACCAGAACCTGCTTCGTCATGGTGCCCTTTATCGTTTTTATTTTAGCATCTTCATCCTCGATTGTCGAGCCTTTCCTTGCCGCATACGCCGCCCGCTTCTGGGCGGTGATCTTCTTCCGGTTCTCGGCGTAATGGGCC
>ERZ773185.585-NODE-585-length-32212-cov-6.007774_pt1 | contig 32212 bp, 22 predicted proteins | sample MGYA00580531_ERZ773185 | MGnify/ENA primary metagenome ERZ773185 (study PRJEB29015, sample SAMEA2737799) | human gut metagenome | biome: human gut; feature: human-associated habitat; material: faeces | place: China | collected 2012 ...
CGCAGAACCAGGAGTGGGTGGGCAGGCAGTTGTAGGTGTAGCAGAAGTTCCAGATGTCATAGGCAATGATGTAGACCCAGGTCATGTCAGGCCACAGCATGTCGCTCTGGTCCTCGGAGGCATAGACGCTCCACCAACCGGTCATGCAGAAGATGTTGATGATGCCGGCAATGCCGTTGAACACGTTGTTCCAGCCAGAGAGCTGAATGACGCCCTCGGAGGTCACCCACGTGGTCTCGCCCAGGGCAAAGAAGTGGTAGGCGCTCTCAAAGTCGGAGACGACGGCGATCATGATGTTGATGGCAACGATCACAAACGGCCATGCGCGGAACCAATGCGCCTTGCCGATCTTGCCCCACTGGTACTTGATGGCGATGAAGCCCCAGCAGCCGGCCAGCGCCGCGTACACCTTGGCGTAGTGGAACCAGCTGTTCTGGTAGATGTGGGTGGGGTTGGTGAGCGCCCACTCCTGGCCGTTGGCCACGCCAAAGGCAATGGCGGCGCAGTAGATGGTCATGGCAAGCGGGGCCACGCCAAAGATGATGGCCGCGCCGACCTTGGTCCTGCGGCCGACCTCGTTGAGGACGATGAGCCCCACAAAGACCATGGCCCAGCCGAGCCAGTGCGTGAGGGTGTTGGAACCCCAGACGTCAAACAGCATGCTTTGTACCTTCTCTCCTTGCTTGCGACTGCTGGCTCCCCCACCAGCACCAATGACCCGTACCATCATATTTGTGAAGAGAATGTGATGCAAGCATGAATTTGACGTGACGTCAAAAAGCGCCCGGCGAGAAGTGCGTGCTTCTCGCCGGGCGGCGTTGCTACTTGTACGTCACGCGGACGGTGGGCGGCTTGCCGTTCATGGCATTGGAGTTGGCAATGGAGTACAGGTAGTGGTGCATGCAGCGCCTCATGGCCTTGACCGCCGTGGCGCTCTCCGCGTCCTGCATCTGGCCCGTCGTCAGCGTGGTAGTGAGGTTGACGTCCGTCCCCGCGTAGAACGCCTGGTTCTTGTTGGTGTAGTCGTAGAGCGACCAGTCGGACACCACGTGGCCCTCAAAGCCCCACTCGTCGCGCAGCAGCTCCGTGCAGAGCGCCTTGCTGCCGCCGGCCCACGTGGAGCCAACGTAGTTGTAGGAGCTCATCACCGCGATGGCGGCGCTCATGCCGCGTGTCTTGCGCTCGCCCGTCTGGTCGTCCAGGTAGTCAATGCTGCCCCGGGCGTTCTTGACCACGATCTCAAAGGGCCTGGCGTAAATCTCCCTGATGGCCTGCTCGCTTGCCCAGGTCAGAAGGTGCGCGCTGCGGTTGGTGTCCTGGTCGTTCAGGCAGAAGTGCTTCATCTGCGCGTAGATCCCGCGCGAGAAGACCGCCTCCACCATGGCCGTGCCCAGCGTGCCAGCAAGCAGCGGGTCCTCCGAGTAGTACTCGAAGTCGCGTCCGCCAAAGGGGCTGCGGTGCGTGTTCATGGCCGGCGCGTGCCAGCCGTTCATGCCTGTAACCAGCATCTCGTCGGCCATGGCCTCGCCCATCCTGCGCACGAGGTCGCGGTCCCAGCTCTGCGCCACGGCATACTCGCTCGGGAACCCGCAGTGCCCGCCATCGTCGACGAAGATGCCAATGCCCGCCGGGCCATCGCCCTCAAAGGTCCTGGGCTTGCCCACCGAGTCAACGGAGTCGGTGCCGTGGTTATGGTTGTTCAGGACGATGGTCATCACGTTGGTGCCGAGCTGGTCCAGCAGCTTCTCCCACAGCGGGTCGTCCATGGGACGTCCGCGCAGGTCAGAGAGGCTGACGCCGTTCTTCTCGCGCGTGAGGGGCATCTCGTCGGAGGGGTCTACGTGCTCCGCGACGTCGTACTCCTTGAGCGCAAGGCCCACCGAGGCAGCCGTCTTGTCCTGCGCCGGCGCCGGGAAGGCGCCCGCAAAGTCGGCGCGACTCAGCTGCGTGACGTAGGCGTCCATGTAGTCCGTCACATCGTCAAAGCGGTTCTTGACGGGATTGCCCGTGGCGGAGTCCGTCTGGAAGCGCTTCTCGCCAAGGGAGAACTCGCGCTGGTCGATGACGGTGTGGGAGTCGCTCCTCAGGCTGATGGCGTAGCTTCCCGCGTCAAGCACCCAGCAGCCGGCAGACACGTCCCAGCTGGCAAGGTCGCGCTCGCAGCAGCGCAGCTCCAGCTCGGCCGCCTCGCCGGGCGCCAGCTCGTCGGTCTTGACAAACGCCACCAGGACGGCCGCGCTCTTCTCCACGCCCCGCCTCACGGGTGCCGCGGCATAGAGCTCGGCCACGTCACGGCCCGCGACCTGGCCCTCGTTGGTCACGCGCACCTTGGCGAGAAGGTCCTCCCCCTCGTGCGTCACGTCCAGGAGCTCCCTCTTGAAGCTCGTGTACGAGAGGCCGAAGCCAAACGGGAAGGTCACCGCCGCGTCGTAGTCAAAGCCCGGGTAGTTGCCCGCCGCGGCCTCTGCCGCCGCGGTCTCGTAGTAGCGGTAGCCAACGTAGATGCCCTCGGCGTACTCCACAAAGTGGGCGCCCGAGCCAATGGAGGTGTAGTAGTCGGTCACGTCCGTGTAGGTGTGGTCGCCAAAGTTGTTGAAGCTCGGCGTGGCCGAGAGGTCGGCCGCCCATAGGTCGCACGTGCGCCCAGAGGGGTTGACCTCGCCAGCAAGGGCGCGTGCCACGGCATAGAGGCCACTCTCGCCTGGAAAGCCAATCTCCAGGATGGCGTCCGCCTCGCACGGGCCGCCCGGCTCCACGAGGGGTCCCACCTCCATGGTGGTGGCCACGTTGAGCAGCACCACGAGCTTCTGGCAGCGGGCCTTGACCTCGGCCAGAAGCTCCAGCTCCTCCGCGCAGAGCTCGAGCTGGTGCTGGCCCGGCGCGTAGTTTGCCGTCTCGTCGTTGGGCAGGAAGGTCTGCGAGACCCCCGACTCAAGGCTGCCCAGAAGATCCTGGCTGAGGTCGGCGCCCTCGCCCGAGGGGCGGCTGATCATCACCACGCCGACGGTGCCCTCCATGCTCTGGCGCACGTCCTGCGGGTATGCCGACCAGGGAATCTCGCCGAGGTAGTACGAGACGGTCTCCGGCGCGTCGAGCGTGCCGATGGCCGCGCGCGGGCGGTTGGGCGCCTCCGCCGCCAGGAAGTCAAAGGCCGCATCGTTGACGGAAAGCCCGGCCGCCACGCATGCGCTGCGCAGGTCGACGGCGTGCGTGAGGTCAATGAACGCCGCGCCCGTGCCGTCGTAGACGGGGTCCGCCGCGCCGCGCCCCAGAAGCGAGACGCGCGTTCCCGCGGCAAGCGGCAGCGCGGAGCCCTCGTTGCGCAGCAGCACGATGCCGCCCGCCTCCACCTCCTCGGCCACGGCCTCGGCGGCCACGCGGGCCTCCTCGACGCTGCCGTACGCGGGCTCGTAGAACGTCGCGTCCCAGCCGGAGGTGTCCCCCAGCGGCTCCACGCTCTCGACTTGCGGCTCCTTCCCGGCAGCGCCCCGCTGCCCGGGGGCGTCGCAGCCCGCCGCGGCAATCGCGGCCGCGCCGGCACCCGCGGCGAGAAGCGCTTCTCGCCTGGTCACGCTAACGGTCATGGGTCCTCCTCTTCCCAAAGGTCTCCTGCCTACCATGCTGCACAAAGGGTCGGGAGGCAACGCCGATTGGGCACAAGCGGCCCCTGGCGGCGCCCCATCTGTCCAATCGGGCGCTGAGCGCCTAGGTGCGGCTGAGCGCCGCCGCTCAAATTTGCGTTCCACTGGAAGGCCTTCCCGCGCAGCCCGTCCGAAAGGGGCTTCTCCGCTCACAAACGCACTCCACTGGAAGGCTTTTCTCCGCAAAAGAGCCCCGCAAGCCGGCCTCGCTCAAATCTGGCTTCCAGTGGAACCAAAATCTGAGCGGCAAGCGGCGAACAACAGGCTCAAAAAGGCCAAAACCCGCAAAAGCAGATGGGCCGGATGTCGCCAATTGCGACGTCCGGCCCGTCCGAGGCAAGGCGAGGGAGGTCCTGGCCGGACAGAGCCGGGGAAGGAGGGGGAGGAGTGGCTCAGGGCGCTAGGCGCCGGTTGGGCCGGACCGCTTCCGCTCGCAGCTTGAAAGATAGACCACGGGGTCGGACGCGGGGGCCATCCTGTCGCAACCTGCCCGATTTGCGGCACATTCGGCACGCGCCGTCCGCCGACCGTCCGGCGGACGCCATAATATGAGGGTCAACTTCGCAGAAAGGCCCCATCGCATGTCAGATAGCACCAACGAGGCCGCGGCCGGCGCCGCTCCCGTCGACGAAGGCCCCAACGGCCACGGCTCGCTCGGGCGCCTCATCCCCTGGCCCGACGAGTCCACCTACCCCAACATCCCCGCCGACGAGGCCCTCGAGCTCTTCCTGGGCTGGGTCGAGTCTCGCGGCATAGAGCTGTGGCCCCACCAGGAGGAGGCCCTCCTCGACCTCGCGGCCGGAGACAACCTCATCCTGGGCACGCCCACCGGCTCCGGCAAGTCCATGGTTGCCCTGGGCCTTGCCTTCATGAGCGTCTGCACGGACCGCCGCTCCTACTACACCGCCCCCATCAAGGCCCTGGTCAGCGAGAAGTTCTTTGACTTCGTCGAGCTCTTTGGCAAGGAGAACGTCGGCATGATCACCGGCGACGCCTCCATCAACGCCGAGGCGCCCATCATCTGCTGCACGGCCGAGATCCTGGCCAACCAGGCGCTCCGCGAGGGCGAGAAGTGCGACGTGGGCTGCGTCGCCATGGACGAGTTCCACTTCTATGCGGACCCCGACCGCGGCTGGGCCTGGCAGGTCCCGCTGCTCACCCTGCCCCACACTCAGTTCCTCCTCATGAGCGCCACGCTGGGAGATACCACGGCCATCGCAGCCTCGCTCGAGGAGCACACCGGCCGCGCTGTCGACGTGCTGGCCGACGCCCCGCGCCCCGTCCCCCTCTCCTACGAGTTCGTGGACACCGCGCTCGAGGGCACCGTCGAGCTGGCCCTACGCAAGGACGAGGCGCCCCTCTACATCGTGCACTTCTCGCAGGACGCGGCGCTCAAGAGCGCGCAGTCCCTGGCCAGCTACGGCGTCTCCACCAAGGAGCAGCGCGAGGCCGTGAAGGAGGCCATCAAGGGCACCCGCTTCACCACCACCTTCGGCAAGACCCTCCAGCGCCTCCTGGGCTGCGGCGTCGGCGTCCACCACGCCGGCATGCTCCCCCGCTACCGCCTGCTCGTCGAGAAGCTCGCCCAGCAGGGGCTTCTCCCCGTCATCTGCGGAACGGACACGCTGGGCGTGGGCATCAACGTGCCCATCCACACCGTGGTCCTGACGGCCCTCTCCAAGTTTGACGGCCGCCGCATGCGCCACCTCAACGCCCGCGAATTCCACCAGATCGTGGGCCGTGCCGGGCGCTCGGGCTTTGACACCGAGGGAATGGTCATCGCCGAGGCCACCGAGTACGACATCGAGAACGCCCGCGCCCTGCGCAAGGCCGGCGGAGACCCCAAGAAGGCCCGCCAGAAGAGCAAGGCAAAGAAGCCGCCCGAGGGCTTCGTCGGCTGGAACAAGCAGACCTTCGAGCGGCTTGAGACCGCGGTGCCCGAGCCGCTTCGCCCGCGCATGAAGGTCAGCCACTCCATGGTCCTCGCCGAGGTCGAGCAGGGCGGGGACGCCATGGCCCGCGTCCACCGCCTCATCGACGACTCCGCCCAGCCGGACGCCGAGAAGGTCGCCCTGCACCAGCGCGCCGACGAGATCATCGCCACGCTGCTGGACGCCGGCGTGGTCACGCGCGAGGAGGCCGAGGACGGCTCCGTCAGCTACCAGACCACCGTCGACCTGCCCGACGACTTCGCGCTCGACCAGCCCCTCTCGCCCTTCCTGCTTGCCGCACTGGAGCTCCTGGACCCGGAGAGCGAGACCTACGCGCTTGATGTCATATCCATGGCCGAGGCCACGCTCGAGGACCCGCCGCAGATCCTGCGGGCCCAGCAGCGAGCCGCGCGAGACCGTGCTATGGCCGAGATGAAGGCCGACGGCGTGGAGTACGACGAGCGCATCGAGCGCCTCCAGGACGTCACCTGGCCCAAGCCCCTGGAGGACGTCCTCGAGCCGGCGTTTGCCCAGTACTGCGAGGCCGTGCCCTGGGCGCGCGACTTTGCCCTCTCGCCCAAGTCCGTCCTGCGCGACATGGTCGAGACCGCCAGCGACTTCAAGGAGTACATCGGCCGCTACGGCATAGCCCGCTCCGAGGGCCTGCTGCTGCGCTACCTCTCCGAGGCGTACCGCGCGCTCGACCGCACCGTCCCCCAGGACAAGCGAGACGAGCGCCTCGAGGACATCATCTCCTGGCTCGGCCTGGTCGTGCGCTCCGTGGACTCCAGTCTCGTGGACGAGTGGAGCGCCGCCGGAAGCGCCGAGGGCGTGGACGTGGCGCCTCCCGAGGCCGCGGGCGAGGTGGTCCACGACCGCCGCGCCCTCACGCTCCTGGTCAGAAACGCGCTCTTCGCCCGCGTGCGCCTGGCTGCCTTCGACGACACGGATGCCCTGGGCAGGCTGGACGCGGACTGGGGCTGGAGGGCGCCCGTCTGGCGCCAGGCCCTCGACCGCTTCCACGAGGAGCACGAGGACATCCTCCTGGACGCAGACGCCCGCAGCACCGCCTACTACTCCATTGACGAGAAGGACGAGCGCACCCCGCGCGAGGAGGGCGGCCACGCTTGGCACGTCCACCAGGTCTTCCGGGACAGCGACGACGACCGCGACTTTGGCATCTGGGCAGACGTCGACCTCGACGCCACCCAGGAGGAGGGCGCCGTCGTCTTCACGCACTACCGCGTGGGCTTCGTCGACGACTAGCCCCGCAGCTCCCTAGCCGCAGACCGCCTCAAACGACGCCCTGAGTTCCTCGGACCTCAGGGCGTCGTGCTCCACGTCGCGCCCCTCCCCGCAGGAGAACTCCACAAAGCCAGGCAGCGCCGGGTTCAGGCACTCTGCCGCGCTGGGCACACGGCCCGGGTGAAACAGCAGCTCAAGAGACATGTCCCGCCTCCGTGCCTCATCCGTGAGCGCCGGCAGCACGCAAGACACGCGCCCCTGGTCCATGTGCCCCGAGAAGAGCACGCCGCAGAAGACCGCCGAGGCCCTCTCGTAGGACGGCAGGCCAGATGCGGCGAGGACGCGACGGTCGCGCCGCCACAGGGCGTTCAGAAGCGCGTGCTTCACCCAGTTGACCGGCCTGACGGTGCCGGCGACGCCGGAACGCAGAAAGGCTCCCGTTGGCTCGGCCGGGATGCGCAGGTACTCGAGGGTGCAGCCGCTCCGCCTCACCGCCTCCAGCGTGGCGTCAAAGACGGCCGGAATGAGCTGCGTGTGCTGGTGGCCGTCCACGCGCAGGTGGCCGGCAAGCTCCGGAAAGCGTCCCACCACCCGGGCGATCTGCGCGCCCGCCTCAACCGTCAGCTGGCGGCGCAGCTCGGCCGAGCGCGCGCCCCAGGACGCGGCGAGAAGCCCGCCGTAGCCCAGCTTGAACATGCCCTTCTCGTCAACGAGGAGCGGGACCTCGGCGGGGTCGGCGCAGCAGGGGCCCTCCACAAAGTTGAGGTGCACGCCCACGTACAGACCGTCGGGACGTCTGTCCAGAAGGCGCGCGCACTCCTCGAATCGTGGCGATCCGGCAAGGATGCTCAGGGAGTTCAGCAGGCCGGCGCCTCCCGGATAGCCGTCGCAGCATTCCAGGATCTTGCGCGACTGCTCCGGCGTGATCCCGTAGTCATCCGCATGGAAGATGAAATCCATCTAAACCGCTTTCCTTGCAAAAGGCATGTGCCTTGGGTGTATTTGGGCTGCAGCGGCTAGTATAGGTGAAGTGCGTTTGGTCCCTCCCCTGGCACCCGTTGCAAAGAGGGACGCGCCGCAGGCAACAGGAGGAGCGCATGGAGCTTTCGGTGATCATACCCTGCTACGAGGAGGACGAGTGCCTCCCGTTGCTGTTTGACCGCGTCACCGAGACGCTCGGCTCCGCAGGCCTCTCCTACGAGCTCGTCTTCGTCAACGACGGCAGCAGGGACAAGACCTGGCAGCTCATCGACGGGTTTGCCCGCTCCGGGCGCGCGCCACGCGTCGTGGGGGTGGACTTCTCGCGCAACTTCGGCAAGGAGGCGGCACTTCTCGCCGGGCTCTCCCACGCCACGGGCGAGGTCGTGGGCATCATGGACGCAGACCTGCAGCAGGAGCCCCAGACGCTTCTGGCCATGTACGGGGAGCTCATGGCCCACCCCGAGGCGGACTGCGTCGCCGCCTACCAGAGCGCGCGCCACGAGGGCGCGCTCAAGGCCTTGCTCAAGGGCGCCTTCTACCGCGTCTTCAAGGACATCACGCAGGGGACGTCCGGCATGATAGCCGGCGCCTCGGACTTCCGCGTCTTCCGCCGCTGCGTAGCCGAGGCGCTTCTCTCCATGCCCGAGTACCACCGCTTCTCCAAGGGGCTGTTTGCCTGGGTGGGCTTTGAGACCATCCCGTTTGCCTACGAGCCCTCCCCGCGCGCGGGAGGCACCACAAAGTGGTCCCTGCGCAAGCTCATGGCCTATGCCATAGAGGGCATCCTCTCGTTCTCCACGGCGCCGCTCAAGCTGGCCACCCTCGTGGGGTCGCTCTCCTCGCTGGCCGCCGTCGCCTACTTCTTCGTGGTCGTTTGGGAGACGCTTGCCACCGACAGGGTTCCCAGCGGATACCCCACCATCGTCTGCCTCATCCTGCTTCTGGGGGGCCTTACCCTCCTGACGCTCGGCATCATCGGCGAGTACGTGGCGCGCATCTACCTCGAGGGCAAGCGCCGCCCCGCCTACATTGCCAAGCGCGTCATCACCGCGGAGGGCTCCGAGGTCACGCAGACGGGCTTCGAGCGCAACTAGAGCTGCCCCTTCTCGCCGGCAGGCTCGCCGCCGTCCAGCCACTTCTTGCGGCTGAAGAAGTTCCAGACCATGACCACAGCGGTGGCAAAGAGCTTGGTGACGGTCACCATAAGGGCCGAGGTGCCCAGAACGGCCACGCCAGCCGCCATGCAGGCCTCGTTGATGACCAGGCCCACGGCCGAGAGCACGATGAAGATCACAAACTCGCGGCTACGGCTCATGTCAGCGCGGTGCGTGAAGACGTAGCGCATGGATGCCATGTAGTTGAAGACGACCGAGACGCAGAACGAGACCGCGGCAGACAGCACGGGGTCAACGCCAAACGCCTGCGAGAGCAGCATGAGCACGCCGTAGTCAATGCAAAAGGCAATGGTCCCCACGACGCCGAACTTCAAGAACTGCTCTATGAGCTTGCGCATGCGCTTCTCCCCTGACGATTTCCCAGCCATCAAGTCTAGCCCCCATTTTGCGCTAGCATTAATAACTCATTGTTCTCGCAACCGTAGGAGCAGTCAGCATGTCCGACCAGCTAGACCAGCAGAACGACCCCGTCTTTGAGGAGGAGCAGGCGCACCTCTCTTCCCTTTACCAAAAGCTGCTGCAGATGCGCGACGCCATCTCGGCAGACTTGGAGAGCAGCCATGCGGGCGCAGCCCAGGACCTCATCACCATGAGCGAGGAGGTGCGCCTAGACTTTGGTGGCGCCGACGAGACCATGGAGACCCTGGCGGCAATCGAGACGCTCAACTCCGTCATCGACGCCTACAACCAGTACCACGACTTCAACGTCGACAAGCTCCGCCGCGTGATGCTGCTGCTCATGCAGCCCTACTTTGCCAAGGTCAAGCTCCAGATGCGTCCGGGGCGCCCCGCGCGAGACGTCTACATCGGCGCCGCCGGCATGACCGACGAGCACTCCATTCCCCTGGTGGTTGACTGGAGAAGCCCCGTCGCCGAGACCTACTACAACCAAGAGATGGGCCCCACCAGCTACTCCGTCGACGGCAAGGTGCGCACGGTCAACCTCGACTTGCGCCGCCAGTTCGACATCGTGCGCGACAAGCTCAACATGTACTTTGACACCACGGTGGCCATCGAGGACTCCCTTCTGCTGAGCGCCCTCAAGAAGCATCATTCAGAGAAGCTCCAGGCCATCACGGCCACCATCCAGAGGGAGCAGAACCGCATCGTCCGCCACGAGGACGTGCCCGTCATGCTGGTCAACGGCATTGCGGGGTCGGGCAAGACGAGCGTCCTTCTTCAGCGCATCGCCTTCCTCCTCTATCGCGAGCGCAAGACGCTCAACCCGGACCAGGTCTACCTCTTCACTCCCAACAGCGTCTTTGAGGACTACATCGACACCGTGCTGCCCTCCATGGGCGAGTCCAACCCGCAGGTCTTCACCTGGAAGAACTTTGTGGCGGCCCAAGGTGCCGGTCAGCGTGATTCTGGCGAGAAGACCAGCCTCCAACAGCTCCGCCGCCTTGAGCAGGCCATCCCGAGTCTCGCGCTTGAGCCCGAGGACCTCAAGGAGATCCGCCTCGGCGACACCGTGCTTCTCAAGGCCGTCCAGGTACAGGGCGCCGTCGAGAAGTTCGAGCGCTTTGGCGTGGGTCCGCGCTTCTGCGCCCTGGTGAAGGACGAGCTGCACGAGCGCCTTTCTCGTCGCCTCTCGCAGATGTCCAAGGACGATGAGATCCAGGAGGAGATGCTCGGGCTCGACGTGGACGAGCAGGTCCAGATCTTTGGCGAGACCATCAGCCCCGACGACGAGAAGGAGACGGCGGACCTCACCCAGAAGTACCTCGAGCACCGCTATGCAGAGGCGCACGACCTGATTGACGCCCTTGCCTGGATCAGGTTCGACCGCATTGGCATGAGGCTTCTTGGCCAGCAGGCCCTCTCGGCCACCGAATGGCTCTACCTCAAGCTCCTCATTACCGGAGCCGGCGACAAGAACGCCCGCTACGTGATGATCGACGAGGTCCAGGACTACACCGAGAGCCAGCTCATGGTTCTGGCAAGGCACTTCTCGCGCGCCCACTTCCTCCTTTTGGGCGACGAGAACCAGGCAATCATGGAGGGAACGGCTACATTCCCCCAGATCAAGTCCATCTTTGAGGAGACTCACAGCTCCGTGGAGGAGTGCCGACTGCTTACCAGCTATCGCTCCTCTCCCGAGATCACCGAGCTCTTCTGCAGCCTCATAGATCACGACACGCAGCTCAAAATCTCTAGCGTCCACAGAGCCGGCGAGAAGCCCCAGGTTGAGGAGTTTGGAGTAGACGACAGGGAGGGGTTCTTGACGCGCCTCAGAGAGCTTGCAGAGGCCGCTCGCGAGGAGTCTGGCCTTACGGCCATCGTTACCGAGAGCGACTCGCGCACAAGTTGGCTGGCAAAGCAGCTGGGCGACGCGGTCACGGTGCTTGGAAAGAACTCCACGCTCCCCGCAACGGGCATCGTTCTGCTGCCGTTACGCGTTGCCAAGGGTCTGGAGTTTGACCACGTGATTATTCCCGACGCGCAGGCGGAGGTCTACCGTGACACGCCCCTGTGCAGGCGCCGCATGTACACCGCCGTCAGCCGCGCCACGCACCGCGTGACGGCCCTCTCCCAGGGCCCCGTCACGCCCCTCCTCCCGGGCCTCGGGGGCTGACCGCAGCCGTCCCCCGCATGCCGATGGGGGGCCGAGGGGACGGCGGAGTCCCCTCGGCCCCCATTCTATACAGGGCGCAACCCCTGTACATAAGAAGAGGCCCCCTCCGCTCTCGCGGAGGGGGCCTCCCCTGGCAAAATGCCCCTTGGTGGCCGGCGGCGTCCTGCTCTCCCACGGACTGGCTCCGCAGTACCATCGGCGCTCGGGGGCTTAACTTCCGGGTTCGGGATGGGTCCGGGTGTGCCTCCCCTGCCATGGCCGCCGGCCGCCAAGGGGCGTTCTGCGATTCCGGGCGGGCCGAGTGGCCGTGCCCTCAGGGCCGCACAGCGTGACCGCCACCGAAGCCTCTCCAGAAGGTCGCGAAGGAAGAGCTCGGCCGATTAGTACCGCTCGGCTCCGCCCCTCGCGGGGCTTCCACCTGCGGCCTATCAACCTCGTGGTCTACGAGGGGCCTTACCGAAGGGAGAACTCATCTCTGGACCGGCTTCCCGCTTAGATGCTTTCAGCGGTTATCCGAACCGGACTCAGCTACCGGGCGGTGCCGTTGGTCGACAACCCGTGCACCGGAGGTCCGTCCACCCCGGTCCTCTCGTACTAGGGGCAGCCTCCATCAGTTCTCCTGCGCCCACGGAGGATAGGGACCGAACTGTCTCACGACGTTCTGAACCCAGCTCGCGTACCGCTTTAAACGGCGAACAGCCGTACCCTTGGGACCTGCTCCAGCCCCAGGATGCGATGAGCCGACATCGAGGTGCCAAACCTTCCCGTCGATGTGGACTCTTGGGGAAGATCAGCCTGTTATCCCCGGAGTACCTTTTATCCGTTGAGCGACGGCCATACCACTCTGAGCCGCCGGATCACTAGAACCTGGTTTCCCACCTGCTCGACCTGTCCGTCTCGCAGTCAAGCCTGCTTGCGCTCTTGCACTCTGAAGGACGGTTGCCGACCGTCCCGAGCAGACCTTACGTGCGCCTCCGTTACCTTTTAGGAGGCGACCGCCCCAGTCAAACTACCCACCTGGCACGGTCCCTGCGCCGGATAACGGCCGCAGGTTAGGATGCCAAGGCGCCGAGGGTGGTATTCCAAGGGCGACTCCCCCGGGACTGGCGTCCCGGGTTCAAAGTCTCCCACCTATCCTCTACACGGCGCCCCGGCAGCCAATGCCAAGCTGCAGTAAAGGTTCACGGGGTCTCTCCGTCCTTCCGCGGGTAAGTCGCATCTTCACGACTAGTGCAATTTCACCGGGCCTATGGTCGAGACAGCGTCCAAATCGTTACGCCTTTCGTGCAGGTCGGAACTTACCCGACAAGGAATTTCGCTACCTTAGGACCGTTATAGTTACGGCCGCCGTTTACCGGGGCTTGGATTCGCCGCTTCGCTTGCGCTGACGGCTCCTCGTGACCTTCCGGCACCGGGCAGGCGTCAGACCCTATACGTCGTCTTACGACTTCAGCAGAGTCCTGTGTTTTTGGTAAACAGTCGCTTGGACCTTTTCGCTGCGGCCGGACCGGGCTCGGGGAGCGTGTCCCTCCACCCAGGCCGGCGCCCCTTCTCCCGAGGTTACGGGGCGATTTTGCCGAGTTCCTTGACCATAGTTCTCCCGATCGCCTTGGTATTCTCTACCCACCCACCTGTGTCGGTTTGCGGTACGGGCCCCGTCGGGCTCCCTAGGGGTTTTTCTCGGCAGCGTGGGCTCACTGGCTTCGGCAAGTGCCTTCGTCCGGCGCCTCAGGCTCACGTGGCTCCCGCGTTTCACTGGGAGCCGCCCTACGCGCCATCGCGGGGACGTCCAGAACCCCGTCCAGCTACCCTCCTGCGTCGCCCCATCGGTTCAAGCGCCCTTCCGGGGGTGCGGGAATGTCGGCCCGCTGTGCATCGGCTACGCCTTCCGGCCTCGCCTTAGCCCCCGACTGACCCTGGGAGGATTAGCCTCGCCCAGGAAACCTTGGGTTTACGGCGGCGGGGTTTTCCACCCCGCTCTCGTTACTCATGCCAGCATTCTCACTCCCGGGCGCTCCACCGAGGGTCGTCCCTCGGCTTCGCCGCGCACGGGAAGCTCCCCTACCACCGGAACCAATGTTCCGGTCCGCCGCTTCGGCGCGATGCTTAGCCCCGTGTATTGTCGGCGCATGTCCACTCGACCAGTGAGCTATTACGCACTCTTTGAATGGGTGGCTGCTTCTAAGCCAACATCCTGGTTGTCTGGGCGGACGCACATCCTTTGCCACTCAACATCGACTTGGGGGCCTTAGCGGGCGGTCTGGGCTGTTTCCCTTTCGAACACACAGCTTAGCCCACATGTTCTGACTCCCGGGCTGTGGACCATGGGTATTCGGAGTTTGGTCTGCGTTGGTAGGCGGTGAGGCCCCCGCGGCAGTCCAGTGCTCTACCCCCCATGGTAAACGCCCGAGGCTAGCCCTAAAGCTATTTCGGGGAGAACGAGATATCTCCGGGTTTGATAGGCCTTTCACTCCTATCCACGGGTCATCCCCCCAGTTTTCAACCTAGGTGGGTTCGGCCCTCCACGGGGTCTTACCCCCGCTTCAGCCTGCCCATGGATAGCTCACCCGGCTTCGCGTCTGCGGCGCGCGACTTAAGCGCCCTGTTCGGACTCGCTGTCGCTACGGCTCGCTTCGTGGCTTGGCCTCGCCACGCGCCGCAACTCGCTGGCTCATTCTACAAAAGGCACGCCGTCACACCGCCCGAGGGCGATGCTCCGACTGCTTGTGGGCAGGCGGTTTCAGGTGCTGTTTCACTCCCCTCCCGGGGTGCTTTTCACCTTTCCCTCGCGGTACTAGTGCGCTATCGGTCACAGGAGAGTATTTAGGCTTGGAGGGTGGACCCCCCTGCTTCCCACCGGGTTTCACGTGTCCGGCGGTACTCGGGCACCGTCAGGCGGGCGTCGCGCTTCGCGTACGGGGCTCTAACCCCCTTTGGCCCGGCTTCCCATCCGGTTCCGCTCGCGCGTCGCTTTGTAACCGCACTGTAGACGGCCCCACGACCCCGGCCCGGCTTTCGCTCGGGCCGGTTTGGCCTCTTCCCCGTTCGCTCGCCACTACTGGGGGAATCTCGATTGATTTCTCTTCCTCCGGGTACTTAGATGTTTCAGTTCCCCGGGTTGCCCCCCCCGGGCCTATGTGTTCGGCCCGGAGGCGACGCGCCTCGACGGCGCGCCGGGTTTTCCCATTCGGAGACCCGCGGGTCAGAGGGCGTGTGCCCCTCACCGCGGATTATCGCAGCTTGCCGCGTCCTTCGTCGGCTTCCTGTGCCAAGGCATCCGCCGCCTGCCCTTACCATCTTCCTTCTATCTCAGACGGTATGGTTTACGACTCATGTGGCCCCACTAGGTGGGGCCTTGGGTGTCATATTGCATGAGATGCGATCTTCTAGAAGAAAATCTTCGTTGGTCACGCTATGCAGCTCTCAAGGTACGGCCAGGGCGAGCCCCGGGGACCGGACACCGCGCGGGCGCATGCCCGCGAGCAGCCAGGTAAGACCGAAGGGACCCGAGGCATGGCGCCTCGGCCTGACGGGACGGCCCGTCGCCATAATAAAGTGTTCTCTAGAAGAGGTTGTTCTCCCTAGAAAGGAGGTGATCCAGCCGCACCTTCCGGTACGGCTACCTTGTTACGACTTCACCCCCCTCACCCTCCACACCTTCGGCGCCTCCCCCCTCTCGGTTGGGCCGGCGACTTCGGGTGCAGACGACTCGGGTGGTGTGACGGGCGGTGTGTACAAGGCCCGGGAACGCATTCACCGCGGCGTGCTGATCCGCGATTACTAGCAACTCCGACTTCGCGGGGGCGGGTTGCAGCCCCCGGTCCGAACTGGGGCCGGCTTTGGGGATTCGCTCCGCCTTGCGGCGTGGCAGCCCGTTGTGCCGGCCATTGTAGCACGTGTGCGGCCCAGCGCATAAGGGGCATGATGACTTGACGTCGTCCCCACCCTCCTCCGGCTTGACGCCGGCGGTCTCGCGCGGGTGCCCGGCCGAACCGCTGGCAACACGCGACGGGGGTTGCGCTCGTTGCGGGACTTAACCCAACATCTCACGACACGAGCTGACGACAGCCATGCACCACCTGTTATGGCTCCTCTCGGCCACCGGGTCTCCCCGGCTTCACCATAATGTCAAGCGCTGGTAAGGTTCTTCGCGTTGCTTCGAATTAAGCCACATGCTCCGCTGCTTGTGCGGGCCCCCGTCAATTCCTTTGAGTTTTAGCCTTGCGGCCGTACTCCCCAGGCGGGACGCTTAATGCGTTGGCTGCGGCACGGGGGGATCGTCCCCCCACACCTAGCGTCCATCGTTTACGGCTGGGACTACCAGGGTATCTAATCCTGTTCGCTCCCCCAGCTTTCGCTCCTCAGCGTCAGTCGAGGCCCAGAAGGCCGCCTTCGCCACCGGTGTTCTTCCAGATATCTGCGCATTCCACCGCTACACCTGGAATTCCGCCTTCCCCTACCCGACTCAAGCCCGCCGGTATCCGGGGCGTGCGGGGGTTGAGCCCCCGGATTTGACCCCGGACCTAGCGGGCAGCCTACGAGCGCTTTACGCCCAATGAATCCGGATAACGCTCGCCCCCTACGTATTACCGCGGCTGCTGGCACGTAGTTAGCCGGGGCTTCTTCTGCAGGTACAGTCTTGACTCTTCCCTGCTGAAAGCGGTTTACGACCCGAAGGCCTCCGTCCCGCACGCGGCGTCGCTGCGTCAGGGTTCCCCCCATTGCGCAAGATTCCCCACTGCTGCCTCCCGTAGGAGTCTGGGCCGTGTCTCAGTCCCAATCTGGCTGGTCGGTCTCTCAACCCAGCTACCCATAATCGCCTTGGTGGGCCGTTGCCCCGCCAACTAGCTAACAGGCCGCGGGCCCATCCCCCGCCGCATATGCTCTCCCGCCTCCCCCATGCGGGGGTGGCGGAGTACCCGGTATTACCCACGGTTTCCCGAGGCTGTCCCGGTGCGGGGGGCAGGTTGCCCACGTGTTACTCAGCCGTTCGCCACTCTATCCGCGCCCCGAAGGGCGCCTTAACCGTTCGACTTGCATGTGTTAGGCGCGCCGCCAGCGTTCATCCTGAGCCAGGATCGAACTCTCCGTTCAAATGTTCTCGGCACGCGTGAGCGTCCCGATCAGATTCTTCGCTTCGAGCCGTCCCGGCCGGTGAGCGCCATGTCGTTTAACTCGGATCCCTTGGGACAAGGAACTCGACGGGAGTGATATGACACTCCACTCATTGATCAAGAACCTGTCCTATAGTCTGTCCTGGTTGTCGGCCCTCTCGGGCCGCGGTATCCGGTTTTCAAGGTTCGCCGCGCTCGTGCCGGGCTCTGTGCCCCGCCGCCGCGCGAGGAGTTAATATACGCTCCCTCCCGGCGGGCCGGGGCGGGAATCGGCGGGTTCACGGTTCCTACACAACTCGGGGGCGCAATGCACTTCTCGGCTGGGGAGGGCTCCGATTATTGTCCGGTGGCGGGGCTAGGGTCTCTTCCATAGAGAAGCAACCGTTGAAAGGCAGGCTGTCATGAAGTCCTACAAGTCCTACGAGCCCTCGCGCCACCTTATCTCCTTCCATGTTGCGGGCTTCCAGCACTGGGACGGAGCGACCGTCCTCTCCAAGCTTTCCCCCGGATGTCAGCTGGACCTTGTCCCCGAGTTCGACAACCCCCACGACCCAGAGGCCATCGCTCTATATATAGATGGGGTCAAGATCGGCTACGTTCCCGCCGACAAGAACGGGCTTATCTCCACGCTTGCCTTCTTTGGGCACACGGGCGTCTTTGAGTGCCGCGTGCTTCAGGTGGCTCCCGAGAAGGACCCGTGGGAGCAGGTTCGCGTAGGCATATATGTAGTGGATGCGCGGTAAGATTGGCGAGATCTGCAGTTATCGGATTTTCGCTAGGAGGACGCGCATGGCTGATGAGCAGCTAAAGCAGCAGGTTGACCAATATGTCGAGGAGGTTTGGGAGAACGTCGTCGAGGACATCCGCTCCCTGGTCAAGATCGAGTCCGTCGAGGACCTCGAGGCGGCCGAGCCCGGCAAGCCCTTTGGCCCCAAGGCAAACGAGGCCCTCGTTACCGCCGAGGGCATTGCCTCCCGTCTTGGCCTTGAGGTCACCGACCTTGACGGCTACATCGGCTTTGGAGACGTGCCCGGCAAGTCCGACACGTATATAGCCACCATTGCCCACACCGACATCGTGCCGCTTGGCCTGGGCTGGACCTTCCCCGCACTGGACGTCACCCGCAAGGACGGCTACCTCATCGGCCGTGGCGTCCTGGACGACAAGGGCCCCTTCGTCCTCTCCCTCTACGCGGCCAACTTCTTCCGCTGCCAGGTTGAGGAGACGGGCGAGAAGCTCCCGTACACCCTCCGCTGCATCATTGGCAACAACGAGGAGACGGGCATGGGTGACGTGCCCTACTACCTGGACCGCTACCCCGAGCCCGCGTTCTGCTTCTCTCCCGACGCCGACTTCCCGGTCATCTGCGGCGAGAAGGGCGTCTATCACGGCGAGTTCTGCTCCGAGCCGCTTGCCGGCGGAAGGCTCGTCGAGCTTGACGGCGGCACCGTTGCCAACGCCATCCCCGGCCTGGCCTGCGCACTCGTGAAGGCGGAGGCCTCCGAGCTGCCCTGCGGCGAGGGCATCACCCTCGAGGACACCGGTGAGGGCCTTGTCCGCGTGAGCGCGCACGGCAAGGGAGGCCATGCGTCCCTTCCCGCAGGCACCGTGAACGCCATTGGCATCCTGGCCCGCTATCTGCTTGGGGTGGACGGCCTCTGCACGCCCGAGCAGCGCCGGTTCCTGGAGCTGCAGGCGCTTCTCACCGAGGACACGTGCGGAAAGGCCACGGGCATCGAGAGCGCCGACGACAAGTTTGGCCCGCTTACCTGCATCGCGGGCACCGTCCGCACCAAGGACGGCCGCTTCGTGCAGACCGTGGACTCCCGCTACCCCACCACCACGACCGGCGAGGCCATCACCGAGCGCATGGCGCAGATTGCCTCCGAGCATGCCTGCACCTATCGCTGCCTGGGCGATGCCGTGCCCTTCTACATCGAGCCCACCTCTCCGGAGATCCGCACCCTGCTCGACACCTACGGCGAGTACACCGGCACGAAGGCCGAGGCGTTCTGCATCGGCGGCGGCACCTACGCCCGCCACTTCAAGCGCGCCTGCGCCTTTGGTCCCCACGAGGAGCACGAGGACGAGCCCGCCTGGGTGGGCATGGAGCACGGTCCCGACGAGGGCGTCTCGGAGGCCGACCTCAAGCGCGCGCTCAAGATCTACATCGTGACCATCGCGCGCCTGATGGAGCTTGACCTCGCGTAGGGCGGCGGCATTGGTCACGCCACGAAGAAGGCGGCCCCGACCTTGGGTGATTCCCAGGTCGGGGCCGCCTTTTTTGCTTTGGGATCCGGATGCTAGCGCTGGTACTTCTCGCCGCCAGGGGAAACCTTGGAGGGCGGCTCGGGCAGGGTGAGGGCGCCCTCGACGTCGTCGAGGAGGTCGTGCGCGGACATGCCAAGGGCACGGGCGTAGGCAAAGATCTCGGCGAGGACGAACTTGCGCTCGCCGTTCTCGAGCTTGGATACAAAGGACTGCGGGCGGCCCATGGCGGCAGCCACGTCCTGCTGCTGCAGCTTGCGCGCTTTGCGCTCGTTGCGCAGGCACCGGCCGATGGCTTTGTTGGTCTCCACATCCATGGCCTGAACTGTAGATTCCGGTTCCGGATATCCCAGTTTGGGTTGCGCAGAAGATGTGAAGACAGAAGTCCCGGGGGCGCGAGGCCGTTTGGGGTTGAAAGAGAGCCGCCAGCCGAGGGGCTTGGGTAAGAGGCGAGGCTGGCGGGGATATGTGAGGGTATGGACTGAGTTTTGACCAGAGAGGAGATTTGCATGAGGTTTGAGGGAAAGAGCGTCGTGGTCACCGGTGCGAGCTCGGGCATGGGTCGCCAGATTGCGTACGACTTTGCCAAGGAGGGCGCGACGGTCGTGGCCGTGGCGCGTCGCGCCGAGCGCCTCGAGGAGCTTGCGGGCCAGGTCGAGTCCGACGGCCTCCCCGGCAAGGTCCTCCCCTACGTGGGCGACGTCTGCAGCCGCGAGGTCAACGAGGGCATGATCGACTTTGCCGTGGAGAAGTGCGGCAAGCTGGACGTCCTTGTCAACAACGCCGGCATCATGGACGGCTTTGAGGCCATCGGCGACATCTCCGACGAGCGCTGGGACCAGGTCTTTGCGGTCAACGTCAAGGGCCCCATGTTTGCCATGCGCAAGGCCGTCCAGGTGATGCTTGGCCAGAAGACCCGCGGAAACATCGTCAACGTGGCCTCGATCGGCGGCACCAACGGAGCCCGCGCCGGCGCGGCGTACACCGCCTCCAAGCACGCGCTCGTTGGCATGACGGAGAACACCGGCTACATGTATGCGCACGAGGGCATTCGCTGCAACGCCATCTGCCCGGGCGGCGTCGAGACCGAGATCAGCGGCTCCATGATGTCCGGCAGCGGCATCAACCAGTTTGGCATGGGCCGTGCCATGGCCGGTCTGGACAAGGAGATTCGTACCGGCAAGCCGGAGGAGCTCGCCGCGGCGGTTCTCTTTGTGGCCAGCGACGAGGCATCCTTCATGACGGGCGCATGCGTCAAGGTCGACGGCGGCGTGAGCGTCAACTAGCGACCAGCAAATAGCGAGGCTTGCCCCCTGGGCTTCTCGCCGGCTCAGTCCTCGACGCGCTTTGCGCGGCTGAGGATGTTGCCGGTGACAGGCCCAAGGGGCTTGCTTTTGTCCGTCGGCTTTGCCGCCTGGCTAAAGGACGGGAACCCGGCCCGTGGTAAGGATCTGCTCCAAGGCGGACTCGTCGAGGGCGGGGACGCCCAGCTGCTCGGCCTTGGCGAGCTTGGAGCCGGCGGCCTCGCCGGCGATGACGTAGCTGGTCTTCTTGGAGACCGAGCCGGTGCACTTGGCGCCCATGGCCTCGAGGAGCTTGGCCGCCTCGGTGCGCTTGTAGTTCTGGAGCGTGCCGGTGAGGACGAAGGTGAGCCCCGCGAGGGTCTGGGGAGCGTCAGGCTCCTCGACCTCCTCCTCAAGGACGACGCCCGCCTCGCGCAGGCGCTCCACGACGGCGACGTTCTTCTTTACGGAGAAGAACTCGTGGACCGAGGCGGCGATCTTGGGACCGACGCCGTCGATGGCGGCGATGTCCTCGGGAGCGGCGGTCATGAGGGCCTGCATGCTGCGGAAGTGCGTTGCCAGGGCGCGGGCCACGTTGGCGCCGACGTGACGGATGCCCAGGCCGAAGAGGACCCTGGCCAGGCCGCGGCCGCGCGACTCGTTGACCTGGGCCATGACCTTGGCGGCGATGGTCTTGCCCACCACGATGTCATCGCCGTCCACGGTCTGCCGGCCGCAGGACACCTCGGACAGGGCCTCCTCGGTGAGCTTGTCGTAGAAGTCGGCGACGTCGGTGAGCAGGCCCTGCTCGACCATGCGGGAGACTATCTCGTCTCCCAGGCCGTCAATGTCCATGGCGTTGCGGCTGCCCCAGTGGATGAGGCGCTCGGTTGCCTGGGCGGGGCAGTCGATGGAGACGCAGCGATAGGCGACCTCGCCCTCCTCGCGGATGACGGGGGACCCGCAGGACGGGCAGAAAGAGGGCATCTCCCAGTCAACGGAGCCTTCGGGCCGTAGCTCAAGCACGGGGCCCACGACCTCGGGGATGACGTCGCCGGCCTTGTGGACGACGATGGTGTCTCCCACGCGGACGTTCTTGCGGCGCACCTCGTCGATGTTGTGCAGCGTGGCGCGGGCGATGGTCGAGCCCGCGACCAGTACCGGATCGAACTCCGCGACCGGGGTGAGCACGCCAGTGCGGCCGACCTGGACGCGAATCTCCCGAAGGACCGTGCGCTTCTCCTCTGGGGGGAACTTGAACGCAATGGCCCAGCGCGGGGCGCGGGCGGTGAAGCCCAGGGCAGCCTGGCCGTCGAAGGAGTCGACCTTCACCACGACGCCGTCGATGTCGTAGTCGAGGTCCTCGCGGTGGGCAAGGGCGTTGGCGCAGAACTCGTGGACCTCGCGAGCACTCGTGCAGCGGGCGGCGTTGGGGTTGACGTTGAAGCCGCAGTCGCGCAGCCACTGGAGGAACTGCCACTGGGTGGTGACGGCGAGGGGTGCCTCGTCGGCCACGGCGTAGATGAAGGTCTCCAGGTCCCTATGGGCCGTGACCTTGGGATCCTTCTGGCGAAGGCTTCCCGCGGCGGCGTTTCTGGGGTTGGCGAAGGGCTCGCGGCCGGCGGCGTCTGCGTCCTCGTTCAGGCGGACGAAGCTGTGCTTGGGCATGTAGACCTCGCCGCGGACCTCCACGGACTGGCCGAGGCCTCCGTCGGCCACGCGCGCAAGACCCGCCTGCGCGAGGGCATGGGGGATGTCGCCGATGGTGAGGACGTTGGCGGTGACGTTTTCTCCAGTGGTGCCGTCGCCGCGCGTCGCGGCGCGCACGAACTGGGCGTCGCGGTAGGTGAGGGCAACGCCCAGGCCGTCGATCTTGAGCTCGCAGGTGTAGGCGACGGGATGCTCCGGCGTGGAGCCGAGGGCCTCGTCCGTGCGGGCGAGCCACTCGTCAAGCTCCTCGAGGTTCATGGCGTCGTCGATGGAGTACATGCGCTGGGCGTGGTGGACGGGCTCGAACTGCTCGGAGACGTAGCCGCCGACTCGCTGCGTATAGGAGTCTGTGGTCACGAGCTCCGGATGGACCTCCTCGATGGTCTGCAGCTCGCGGAGCAGGCGGTCGAACTCGGCATCCGTGACCTGCGGGTCATCCAGGGCATAGTACTGGTAGGCATAGGTGCTGAGCAGGCGGTTGAGCTCCGCGGCACGGGCGCGCGGGCTCTTTGCCGGCGCGGCGGGAGCGATGCCTCCAAAGAGCGTCGTCTGCTCGGGAAGGTCGTTTGCGTTCTGGGCCATTGATCCCCCATTCGGCTCCGCCAAGGCATGGCGGGCGTGTTTTGTCTCGCCAGTAGTCTAGCAAGAAGGGGTTGGAGGCGGCCCCAGGCCCGTTGGGGCCGCACGCCTTGCGCAGAACCACTCTTCGTGTGAGTGTTTCGGAAAATCTTGTGCAGAAGTCCCCTTCGTGCGAGCCCATTTTTGCCGGTTTTGCTGGTTTTGAGACCCAATCGCCGACAAAAGGCCAGTTGGCAAATACGAGCTACTCAACCGAGGCCGAAAACAGGCTCACACGAGGGGGCTTCTGCACAGAGTTTTCCGAAATGCTCACACGAAGGGGATTTCTGTGCAAAAGCTGGCCTGACGCGGGTCCCGCACCAGGCCAGATGGGCTACCTGACCTCGACGCTCTTCTGGCCGCGCTCGGCCACCTGGCCGATGACGGCCGCAGGCAGGCCCTCGTCGCGCAGGCGAGAGACGAGCGTGTCTGCCTGCGAGGCGTCGACGCTCACCAGCAGGCCGCCGGAGGTCTGGGGGTCAAACAGGACGTCCGCCAGGTCAAGCGGCACGTCGGAGCCCATCTGAACGCGCGGCCCAAAGAAGTCGCGGTTGCGGTAGGCGCCCGCAGGCAGCATGCCCATGCGGGCCATCTCGCGCGCGCCGTCCAGCATGGGCACCGCGTCGGCGTCGATCTGGAGCGTGACGCCCGAGGCCTCGGCCATCTCGCAGGAGTGGCCCATGAGCGAGAAGCCCGTGACGTCGGTGCAGGAGTGGCGGACGATGTCACCGCCCACGCGGCCGACCGTGTCGTTCAGGCGGATCATGGAGTCCGTCGCCACACGGACGCCGGCCTCGTCAAGCAGGCCGCCCTTGTACGCCGTGGTGATGACGCCCGTGCCCAGGGCCTTGGTGAGCACCAGGGCGTCCCCCACCTTGGCCCCCGCGTTGGCGAGAAGCCCGTCAAGCTGGACGAAGCCCGTGACGGAGAGGCCGTACTTGGGCTCGTGGTCGTTGATGGAGTGGCCGCCGGCGACCACGCAGCCCGCCAGCTGGCAGCGGTCGGCGCCGCCGGCCAGGATCTGCCCCGCGACCTCTATGCCCAGGCAGTTGGGAAAGCACAGCAGGTTGAGCGCCAGCTTGGGCTCGCCGCCCATGGCATAGACGTCAGAAAGCGCGTTTGCGGCCGCCACCTGGCCAAACAGGAAGGGGTCGTCCACCATGGGCGGAAAGAAGTCGCAGGTTTGCACCAGGCCGCGGCCGTCGCCCAGGTCATAGACGCACGCATCGTCGGAGGCGTCGAAGCCCACGAGCAGGTTGGGGTCCTCCGTGCGGGGAAGGTCCCCCAGCACCTTTGCCAGCGCGCCCGGCGCGATCTTTGCCGCGCAGCCGGCGGCCTCCACCAGCTCGGTCAGACGCACGCCCGTCATGTCCATGTCTTTCTCCCTTTTTGGCTTGGGGCGCCCGCCACCTGGACGGACGCCCCGCTGGGTACTTGTCTGTTTGCGCTACGCACCCTCGGCGCGCCAGGTCACCTCATAGGGTAGCGCGGCGGAGCCGGTCTCCTCCACCACGAGCTCGACCTCCTCGGGCCAGGCCTCCCCCGGCGCGAGTGGGTCTCCCTCAAAGCGGGCGCACGTCCCGCAGCTGCTTGAGAGGGACCTCGGCACGGGCATGAGCTCCACCTCGATGCCACGGGCCCGGCACAGCCGCCGGAACCTCACGGCGCCAAAGTGCGAGAAGAACGTCGCTATCCTGGCCATGCGAGGGAACCGTCCTAGGCGCGGGTGACGTCGAGGGTCCACTCGCCGTCGCCCTCGGTGACGGCGACGTCGTAGCCCTGGCTCTTTGCGTAGCGGGTGACGTTCTCGCGCGCGGCGACGGTATCCACGATCATGCGGGCGGCCGCCGGCTTCTCGAAGAGTGCCTGGCGCATCATGACAACCGGCTCCGGGCAGGAAAGTCCGCGTGCATCCAAAGTCTCCATGTTCTTCTCCCCTAGGCCTTCTTCTTGCAGATGCTGTTGGCGCAGGCGATGGCGACGACCACCACGAGGCCAATGACGACGGCCGCCTGCCCGGCGGGCGTGGCGCCCTTGGCGCTGGAGGCCAGACCGAAGTTGTGGCAGAACGCGGCGCCCACGGCAAGGCCGAGGATGGCCATGGCGGAGTCGCCGTTGCCCTCGCCGGAAAGGACGAGCTGACGCAGCGGGCAGCCGCCCAGAAGGACGCAGCCGAGGCCGGCCAGGGCCATGCCGAGGAAGTTCCAGACGGCGTCGTTGTGGGCCACGGGCTGGCCCTCGAAGCCCAGGTTGAAGTAGGCGTTGCCGGTGGTGGCGGTGAGCACGAGGTTGGTTGCTAGGACACCGACGAGGATGGCGCCGAAGCCCATGAGGAGCTTGGGTTCGCGGAAGAGGATCATGTCGCGGATGCCGCCGACCATGCAGAGGCGGGGGCGCTGGGCCAGTGCGCCCACGATGACGCCGGCAGCCAGGGAGATGGCAATGGCGGCGTGCTTGGCGCCGGGGCCGGAGCCCTCGGGGCTAAAGAAGATGAACGCGGGGGCCGCGACGAGCAGCACCAGGATGACGACCTGGATGATGGGCCACGCGGCGCCCTCGGAGGCGGGAAGCCTGTAGGTGCGGCCGAGCGAGTAGCCGTGGTTGAGGAACCAGGTGCCGGCCAGGATGCCGCAGGCAAAGCCCACGAGGCCAACGACGGCGTTGAGGTCTCCGCCGGCGATGCGCAAGATCATGCGGAAGGGGCAGCCCAGGAACATGAGGCAGCCCACCATGACGCAGAAGCCCAGCACGAAGCGGGTGAGCGGGGCGGAGCCGCCGCGGGCCTGCCACTCGCCCTTGCCAATGGCGATGAGGAAGCTGCCCAGCACCAGGCCCACGATCTCGGGCCTGATGTACTGCACGGCCTCGGCGCGGTGAAGGCCCAGGCCACCCACCGTGTCGCGGATGAAGCAGGCTATGCAGAAGCCCATGTTGGCCGGGTTCCCGAAGAACACCAGCATGGCCGCAATGACACCGATGACCGCGCCGGCGGCAACGATGGCGACCCTCTCCTTCTTGAGGTCCATACCTCTCCTTTCCTTCGCCCCGCCGAGAAGCGCACGCCTGCGCCTCCACTCTCGACCGAGCTTCAAGACTGGGTTTGATTTGACCATGCTTTTTGTTTGGCGTTATATCCGCATTGGCCTAACGCTCGGGCGAGCGGTGGGATTCGGGCGGCGAGAAGCGCGCGCTTCTCACCAGGCGGCGGGGCTGGGGGCGGCGTAAACTTGAGGGGTTTGGCCACCGGATGGGGAGAGGAGCGCCCGTGCGCAAGTTCATCAACGAGTTCAAGGAGTTCATCAACCGCGGCAACGTCATGGACATGGCCGTCGGCGTCATCATCGGCGGCGCGTTCACGTCCATCGTGACGGCGCTCACCAACAACATCATCAACCCGCTGATCAGCGTGGTGGCGGGCGGCGGCGCGGGAGAGATCTCGGGGCTAGTGGTTCCCGGCACCGACATCGACTTCGGCGCGTTCATCAGCGCCTGCATCAACTTCCTGATTGTTGCGTTTGTGGTGTTCTGCCTGGTCAAGGCCCTCAACAAGGCAAAGGACCTCAGCGAGAAGCTCACCGGGGCCGCAGCCGAGCAGGCCGCCGAGGACCCCGTGCCCGTCTGCCCCTTCTGCCTGGAGGAGCACAAGCCCGGCGCCACCCGCTGCCCGCACTGCGGAAGCGAGCTCCCACAGGAGTAGCCTGCCGGTGCAGCGACAACCCGACGGCTTGACCTGAGCTTTGGCGACACCTATGCGTTCCTCCGGGCGCATAGGTGTCGCTTTTTGCAAGCTCGGCGAGAAACGCTTCTCACCGGAGGATCGAGCTGACAACTCACGACGTCTATGCGCTTCTCCGCATGCATAGACGTCGCAATTGGTAAGGTTAGGCAGCCTCGCGCGTGTAGCGCACACGCTGCGAGAGAAGAACAAGCGTCCCCTCTCCCAGGATCGTCGGCCGCTGTCGCACCTCAGCGGAAGCGACCGGGACGCCGCCAACCAAACGCGGGGGCTCATCCCTTGGAACCCCGTACGTCACAAGCTTCTGTGTCAGTCTCTCCGCGCTTCTTGCCTCCGCAAAGGAGAGGCGCAGGAAGCTTGCGCGATACACGGTGAGCCTGGTCTGGCGCTCATGCTCCGAGTCAAGCACGTCCTCTAGCGGCTTGCCGCTCTCTACCTGCTTCTTCTGGTACTTTGCCTTGCCGTCGAACTCGCCAAAGATGAGGCGCCGCAACTCGCCCCGCCATACAAAGTCAAGGCGGAAGCGCTTGCGGGGGTCTATGGGGTCAGGGAGCTCCACCTGGAGGTGCGGCGTCTCGAAGCCGAGCCTGACCATGGTCGCGCGGGCGAGCGACTCTCCCCCGCTCTCGGCGCAGGGCTCCGCCCACCAGCAGACACTCATTGCTCTTTTGATGCCAGGGCATCCCTCGAACCGCGCGGAGAGAAGCTCCGCCATGCGTCTCCTAGACATCTTCTTGCGCCGCAGCGCGCAGTCCGCGACGAGAAGGGCCTCGTCAAAGTCGAGCGTTGCCAGGCAGTCAAACACCGTGCGCCAGAACGAGGTCACGCGCACGCCGGAAGCAATGGCGGGCTCGTCGCGGACGACCTCGTGACGAACGACTGCCGAGCGCCTGCGCACTCTGCCTCCGGTTGGCGCCACAACGTGCGGCTTTGTCAGCACCCCATACGACATGGGGAAGCCGTGCGCCAACGCCGCGGACTGCGCGCTGAACACCCAGTCAGGATGCATTCTCGCAAGGCCACGCATGACATGGAGCGCCCGCACGTCGGGCTTGAGCATGTCCCAGTAGGCGCACCGCGCGTAGAGGCCCCGAAAGGGGGAGATCACGTCGGGCTTCTCCTCCACTGAGGCGCGCCGCTGCAGGGCGCGACGGTCGCGCTCCTCCATGGGGCAAAGAAGTGCACCTTCCGCCTCCGCGGCGTCGAAGAGTGCCGAAAGCCTCTTCTCGACTTGCCTGCCGCCACTGCGCTTGGTCCTCGTCACGTCTAGCCCCTCCCCCTCGCCGCACCGTTAGTGGGGCGATTTTACCCAGGGAGGGCCAGAGTCAGACCTCGGTGAGTCGTCTTTGTTCAGACGTACGGCTTGGCCCAACAAAAAGCGACACCTATGGCCGCGAGGGGCGCATAGGTGTCGCAGAAGCCCGGATGAGACCCGGATAGGTGAGGCCTTGCCCTTACAGGTAGGCGACGGCCTTGATCTCGACCTTGGCGGCCTTGGGGAGAGCGGCCACCTCAAAGGCGGCGCGGGAGGGGTACGGCTCGGAGAAGAACTCGCCGTAGACCTCGTTCATGGCGCCGAAGTCGTTGATGTCGTCGAGAAGGACGGTGACCTCGGCGACGTTGGCCATGGTGGCACCGGCGGCCTCGAGGATGTTCTTGATGTTGGTCAGGCTCTGGCGGGTCTGGCTGGCGATGTCCTCGCCGGCGAAGGCGCCGGTGGCGGGGTCGATGGGCAGCTGGCCAGAGACGTGGATGCAGTTGCCGGCCTGGATGGCGGCGGAGTAGGGACCGACGGCGGCGGGGGCCTTCTCGGTGACGATGGCCTTGTTGGACATGCTGTTCTCCTTTGCGAAGTCGTATCTTGACGCCCACGGGCACGTGCCGGCGGGCGCGTGGAACCTATCTTGCCACGTAACGGCCGGGCATGGCACCGGTGGGCTCGCCGTCACGGGCGGCAAGGCCGCCATTGACGTAGACCAGGTGCGCGCGGCCGTGGCACTCGAAGCCCTCGTAGGGAGTGTGGTCAACGTTCTGGTGCTGGGTGGCGGCGCTGATGGTCCAGGTTGCCTTGGGGTCCCAGACGCAGACGTCGGCGTCGGCGCCCTCGACGAGCGCGCCCTTGCGCGGGAACATCCCAAAGACGCGCGCGGGGTTCTCGCTCATGAGGCGGCACAGGTCATCCGGGCCAAGCTGGCCCTCGAAGGTGGTGGCCACCAGGGCGGGACGGTGCTCCACGCCGGCGCCGCCGTTGGGCACCTTGCGGAAGTCCTCGGCACCGCGGTCCTTCTGGCCGTGGATGTTGAAGGAGCAGTGGTCGGTGGCGATGGTGTCGATCTCGCCGGCCAGGAGCGCCTCGCGCAGGGCGGCGCGGTCGGCGGGCTTGCGCGGCGGCGGACTCATGACGTAGGCCAGGCCCGCAAGGCCGTCCTCCCCCTGCTCAAGGAAGCAGGTGTCGTCAAGCAGCAGGTACTGCGGGCAGGTCTCGACGAAGATGTTGCGCTGGCCGCGGGCCTTGGCGGCGCGGATGGCGTCCAGCCCCATCTTGGTGGAGAGGTGCACCACGTTCACGCGGGCGTCGCCGGCCAGGTGCGCCAGGTAGAGCAGGCGGCTGATGGCCTCGGCCTCGCACTCGACAGGGCGGCTCAGGGGGTGGCCCTCAGGCCCGTGGATGCCCTCGTCGTACACGCGGCGCTGCAGCTCGTTGACGAGGGTGCCGTTCTCGCAGTGGACGCAGAGCATGCCGCCCAGGGGCTCCAGGCTCTCCATGACGGCCAGGGTCTCGGCGTCGTCGAGGCGCAGGTGGTCGTAGGCAAAGTAGGTCTTGAAGGAGCAGACGCCGCGCTCGCGCATGACGGCAAGGTCCTCGCGGTTGCGCTCGTTCCACTCGGCCAGGGCCATGTGGAAGGCGTAGTTTGCCGTGCAGGTGCCGTCCGCGCGACGGTGCCACTCGTCAAGGGCATCGGGCATGGTCACGCCGCGGTCGGCCGTGGCGTAGTCGACGATGGTCGTAGTTCCGCCGCAGGCGGCGGCACGCGTGCCCGTCTCGAAGCTGTCGGCCGTCCAGTCCATTCCGGTCCAGCACTGCATGTGCGTGTGACCGTCGATGAAGCCGGGAAACACCCAGCAGCCGCGAACGTCCTCCACCTCGTCGCCGTCGGCCGGCTCAATGTGCGCGGCGATGCGGGCGATCTTGTCGCCGTCCAGGGCAACGTCACCGTGGCGCAGCCCCTCCGGCGTGACAAGCGTTCCGTTGGCAAGAATCCTCATACCAGCTCCTCCCAATCTCGGACCAGTGTCTCAATCCGTTCCAGGTCGTCGGGGGTGTCGACGTCGGCAACCTCCAGCTCGTGGGTGGCCTCGACCAGACGCACCCTCCTCCCGAGCTCCTCTCGGCGGGCGAGAAGCGCGCTTCCGCCGGCGTCACCCTCCAGGGCGGCAAGGGCCGGCAGGTCCTCGCTTGGCCACAGTATGGGGCTTGCCGGGACGCCGCGCCAGGCCAGGCGGACGATGCTGCCGGGGTGGAGCTGGTACTCCCCCACCAGGGCGCGCACGCTGGCCTCGGTGACCATGGGCTGGTCGCCGGGGACGAAGAGGCACCCGGGCACGCCGGAGAGCGCCCGCAGGCCCTGGCGGATGGTGTCGCTCTGGTAGGCGCCCGCGTGGCGGACGCAGCGCACGCCAAGGTCCTCGCAGAGGCCCTCGACGGCCTCGGAGCGAGTGACCACCACGACGTTGAGCATGTTCTCGGGAAGCGAGGAGAGCGTGTGCTGCAGCACCGGCACGCCCAGGAGCGGCTGCAGGAGCTTGTCCTCGTCGGCGCCCGGCAGGGCATCGGTCTGGGCGGCGCCGGCGGCATGCCTGAAGCGGCGCCCCAGGCCGGAGGCCATGACCACGCAGCCGATGCGCGGCACGTCGGCAAAGCCCGAGAAGCACTCCGCGAAGTTGCGGCGCAGGTCGTCCTCGCAGGCGGCCTCGAAGGCCTCGTAGCGGTCGAGAAGATCGCGCGCCTCGGTGGTCAGGCGGCTTCCGCCGCCGCCGACGCCGCCGATGGTGCGCTCCGTAAGCGGAAATCCGAAGGAAGCCTCCGCCGTCTTCACCATGCGACTGGCCTTGGTGTAGGCCATGCCCATGCTGATGGCGGCAGCTCGAAGGCTGCCTTCGGACTCCACGCGCTCAAGGAGCTCGCGAGGGCCGGGTCCAAAGACGCGCGCACCCTCGAACCCCAGAAGGTACGCTCTCAGGTCTGGCTTCAAAGGACTCGGCCCCCTTTCGATCAAACTGGCATGCAAACGCTACGCACGAACGATGGTACCCGTCTTGCCGGCGATTCCGTCGGCGGCGCGGTCAAGAAGCGTGATGAGCGCGCTGCGGCCGGGCTTGGACTCGGCAAACTTCACGGCAGCCTGGACCTTGGGCAGCATGGAGCCGGGGGCAAACTGGCCCTCGTCCACGTACTTGCCGGCGGTCTCGGGCGTGAGCTCGTCGAGCCACTGCTGGTCGGGCTTGCCAAAGTTGACGGCGACCTTCTCCACGGCGGTGAGGATCACGAGGTAGTCGGCGTCCAGGGACTCGGCCAAAAGCTCCGCGGCAAAGTCCTTGTCGATGACGGCAGCGGCGCCCTTGAGGTGGTGGTTGCCGGTGGGCAGCACCGGGATGCCGCCGCCACCGCAGGCGATGACCACGTGGTCGGCCGCGACGAGGGAGGAGATGGTGTCCAGCTCGACGATGCGGCGGGGCTTGGGGGAGGCCACGACGCGGCGGTAGCCACGGCCGGAGTCCTCGACGAAGTCATAGCCGCGGTCGCGCTTGAGCTGCTCGGCCTCGTCCTCGGTCATGAAGGAGCCGATGGGCTTGGTGGGGTTCTTGAAGGCGGGGTCGGCGGGGTCGACCTCGACCTGGGTGAGGACGGTGGCCACGCCGCGCGTGATACCGCGGCGCTCCATCTCCTCGCGCAGGGCGTTCTGCAGGTCGTAGCCGATGTAGCCCTGACTCATGGCGCCACAGACGGACAGCGGGCACGGGATGTACTTCTGAGGGTCGGAGCGGGTGAGCTCGGTCATGGCGTTGGCGATCATGCCCACCTGCGGGCCGTTGCCGTGGACGACGATAACCTCGTTGCCCTGCTCGATGAGGTCAACGATGGCGCGGGCGGTGTGCTGGACCGCCTCCATCTGCTCAGGAAGGTTCTTGCCGAGGGCGTTTCCGCCGAGGGCGATGACGATGCGCTTGCCCATGGGGCCATCTCTCCTCTCGCGCCAGCCTCCCCCGTGGCGGCGCTTTTGCTTCAACAATTGATATTCAGCGAGAAACACGTTCTTCTCGCCGGAAAAAAACGCGGACCCGCCCCAAGCAAGAGCTTTTGGACGGGCCCGCGGAACCATCTCTTTGGGCCCTAGGCCCCGTTGGAACTAGGCCTGGTACCAGCGAGCGGTGGCGCGCTCCTCGAGGGCCTTCAGCGTGGCGGCCGGGTCGGCGACCTTCTGGAGGAACATCATGGCAGCGATGGCGTAGGGCTTGTAGCTGGCCTCCTTGTACATGCCGTCGCGGTGCATGTCAAAGACGTCGGCCATGACCTCGCCGTGCTCGCAGGAGACGCCGGAGATGTCGGCAGGCAGCGGGTGCATGAAGATGGTCTCCTGGCCCTTGGCGGTCTTGGCCATGAGCTCGGTCGTGGAGCACCAGTCCTTGTGGGTGGCGTTCTGGGCGAGCAGCTCCTTCTCCAGGGCCGCGATGCCGGCGTCGTCGCCCTCGGCGTACAGGTTGGTGCGCTTCTCCATGGCGGCGTAGGGAGCCCAGGACTTGGGGATGACGATGTCAGCGCCCTCGAAGGCCTCGGCCATGGTGCTGACCTGCTTGAAGGTAGTGCCGTTCTCGGCGGCGTAGCCCTTGGCGCGCTCGACGACCTCGGGCATGAGGTCGTAGCCCTCGGGGTGGG
>ERZ773185.588-NODE-588-length-32167-cov-42.530830_pt1 | contig 32167 bp, 19 predicted proteins | sample MGYA00580531_ERZ773185 | MGnify/ENA primary metagenome ERZ773185 (study PRJEB29015, sample SAMEA2737799) | human gut metagenome | biome: human gut; feature: human-associated habitat; material: faeces | place: China | collected 2012 ...
CAGCGGAAATACGGGCGATCCAAAGACGGCGGAATTGTCCCTTCCGACGCTTGCGGTCGCGGTATTCATACTGCCAAGCCTTGTAAACAGCATCCTTGGCGTAGCGGAAGAGTTTGCTGCGGAAACCGCGGAAACCCTTGGCACGCAAGAGAATGCGCTTACGACGCTTGCGAGAGGCCGGTCCATTAGTGGCACGTGGCATAGCTTATTTCTATTTCTATCTTGAACAGACTGTTCTTCCTCACCTCCCTGCAGTCTCGCCTGTTCTTATCTTCTCATCGGAAGAAGGCTGCATGAAGGCCCCCCGTTCAGCGGGGGGAAAGCTCGGCATTAGTCGAGCGTTTCCGCGGTTTAGGCGAAAGGCAGGTTCTGCTTGACTGCCCAGACTTGCGTCTCGTCCACCAGAGCCACCTTGCCAAGCTGGCGCTTGCGCTTGCTGGACTTCTTCTGGAGGATGTGGCGCTTGCCCTGTTTACGGCGCAGTACCTTGCCCGTGCCGGTTACCTTGAAACGCTTGGCGACTGCCTTGCGGGTTTTATTGATACCACCTTTGCGGGTCATGGTGGAAGGAGATTACAGGCTTTTTCCAAATACGCAAGTATTTTTTATGCAAATCTTTTCTTCAGACGATGGCAAATGGGCCCTTCCTGACCATACATTGCCCGGCGCCTTTGACGCAGCCGGCTGCATCAAGAAATAAAATGGGGAACATAACCGGCAAAGGATAATCAGACAGCTACTGCTGCCAGCCTGGGAATCCTCTGTCATCCGCCATACCCTTTGCCACTTCGGCAAGTGCTTATCATGAGAAATTCTTATATATAAGAAAAGACTGGAACAAAGAGCCCTTCATATACTTCCCCATCGGTGTAAGGCCTTCTTAGAATATTTCACGTTGACAGCGGACTCCGGTCCGGAACACTGACGTCACATCAGCAGAATTCTTTAAGCAATTAACTGTTAAACCCAATATCCAAATCACCGTCAAATGACGGCCAAGAATAAGATGGACAAATATCACGAAAAAACAGCATGCCATCCTACCAGAAAGCTCATCCCCAATTCATCACGCCGGATATTATCCCCTGCCTTTTCCATATTCTCCACGCATCTGCCTGATTTCATCCCGAATCAAGGCGGCGCGTTCAAATTCCAAATGGGAAGCAGCCTCCTTCATTTCCGCCTCCAGCCTGGCAATGCGCTCTTCCAAACCATACCCGGCTTCATCCTCCGCTACGCGGAAGGACTCTTCATCATCCTCTGCGTACAACTTCAACTGCCCCTGTTCGGAACGGCTCACCGTCTGGGGGACAATACCGTGTTCCCTGTTGTATTTTTCCTGAATACCCCGGCGGTAATCCGTCAGCTCAACCAGCCGTTTGATGGAATCCGTCATCACATCCGCAAACAAGACGCACTCTCCATTCAAATGCCGCGCGGCGCGGCCCGCCGTCTGCACCAGGGATGTCTCATTGCGCAAAAACCCCTCCTTGTCCGCATCCAGAATGCACACCAGGGAAACCTCCGGCAAATCCAAACCTTCCCTAAGCAGGTTAATGCCTACCAGAACGTCTATCTTCCTGGCTCTCAAAGCACGTAAAATCTCCACACGCTCAATCGCATCCACATCCGCGTGAATATAGGACACCTTCAATCCTACCCCTTTCAGGTACTCCGTCAAATCTTCCGCCGTCTTCTTGGTCAGCGTCGTGACCAGCACGCGTTCATTTTTGGCAACGCGTTCATTGCACATGGCGATCGTCTCGTCAATCTGCCCTTTCAATGGACGGATGGTAATCTTCGGCTCCAGCAGCCCGGTAGGCCGGATAATCTGCTCTACAATCAGGGGTGTAGAACGCCTGGTTGGGTCAAATTTTTCTACCGGTTCCGTGGATGGGCTGGGAGCAACGCGAATGTCCTTGGGAGAGGTAAACAAAATTCCTTTGAACCCTTCCGGAGCCTTTTCTCCGGATCTGGCGGCACGGCGCACGGGAATATACGTCTTATTATCCGCACGGCAATTTACCAGTTCAAATGGCCCCGGAGTAGCGGAAGCATACACAATCTGGTTCTGCCTTTCCATAAACTCATGGAATTTCAAAGGCCTGTTATCCAGAGCGCTGGGCAGGCGGAACCCATGCTCCACCAGAATATTTTTGCGGCTTCGGTCCCCCTCGTACATGCCTCCCAGCTGCGGCACCGCCACATGACTTTCATCAATCAGGGTCAATGAATCCTTGGGAAAGAAATCCAGCAGGGTGGATGGGGCGCTTCCGGGCAGGCGGCCGGACAAATGGCGGGAATAATTTTCAATCCCCTTGCAGAAACCCAGCTCTTCAATCAGTTCCAAATCATAATCCGTGCGCAATTTAAGCCGCTGCGCTTCCAGCAGGCGCCCATGCTTCTCAAACCAGCCTACGCGGTCCTCCAGCTCTTCCCGGATAGCCTTTAACGCCGCCGCCCTTTTCTCCGGAGCGGCCACATACTGCTTGGCCGGGAAAAAAGTGTAGCTCCCAAGCCGTTCCCTCACACGCCCGGTGGCGGAGTCAATCAAAGAAACCCGTTCCACCTCGTCGCCGAAAAACTCTACGCGGATTGCTTCACCTTCCGAATAAGCGGGAAACACCTCCACCACCTCACCGCGCACGCGGAACGTGCCGCGAGTAAAATCAAAATCCTGCCGCTCGAACAGGCGTTTCACCAGTTGCTTCAAAAACACGTCCCGGTCCATGACATCCCCCTCGCGCATGCGCAGCGTCAGGTTCCTGTAATCCTCCGGAGTGGACAGGCCGTAAATGCAGGAAACGGATGCCACCACAATCACATCCCTCCGTGTCATCAGGGAATTCATGGCATTCAGGCTCAGGCGGTCCAACTCGTCATTAATGGCGGAATCCTTTTCAATGTAGGTGTCGGAACTGGCGATATACGCCTCCGGTTGGTAATAATCGAAATAGGAAACGTAGTAATCCACCGCGTTATTCGGGAAAAAACTCTTCAGCTCCGAATGAAGCTGTGCGGCAAGCGTCTTGTTGTGGGAAATCACCAGCGTGGGCCTGTTCATCCGGGCAATCAAATTCGCCATGGTGAATGTCTTGCCGCTCCCGGTCACTCCCAGGAGCCCCTGGTGCTTGTTACCCGCCTCCAGAGACTTGAGCAGCTTGCCGATGGCCTGCTCCTGGTCGCCGGAAGGCTTGAAGGAGGAATTCAACTCAAAAGACGACATACGCAATGCCGTCAGTATATTGCTCCTGCCCCGCCGGGCTAGGACAATGTTTGACAATTTTCCCCTCCTGACCCAGTATATGCGGCATGTACATTCCCACACAGGAAGAACGGTATGCAAAAAAAGGGGTTGTTTCCCTCACCCTGTGCGTTGTAGTACCTTCCTGCCTGTATGTCTCTCTTCTGTCCAAGCAGCTGATGATGGTACGCGGGCATGAATGGGAAGCTGTCATGAAACTCTTTCTGGCATTCACCTACCCGCTGGCGGCCCTCTTCGCCATGACGGGCATTCCGTTCTTCTGGTGGTCTGTGGGCATCTCTCTGGCGGTTCATGCCGGCATCGTCGCCTGGCTGAAAACAACGCCTCTCCTGTCCCCTAAAAAAGCCGTCTGCATCGCCCTGTGCCTGGGGATGCTGGACTTTTTGTTCGTGAAACTATTTCCTTTTCCGGCACAAATCATGGGATAAGCCTGCCCTGGAAAATATCTGGGATATTCCATCCTCCGGTTCAGGACTGCTTTAACTGGCTCGAGAATCTTCTTAATCTCACGCCTCGTTGTTTGGCATCAGTATCGCCCTCCTCATACGCGAAACACTGTGCCCCGGAACCATCAGCGGCGGCCAACACCGGCTTGGGATAAAACTTTCCTTTCTCCAGAACCTCCTTCACAGAATCAGCTAACAAGGATTTTCCATCCTTTACCGGCAGACAAACCAAGACATACTCAATGCCTCCCCCTTCTAATCCGGAGTAAATGCGCCTTTGGGGAACCAGACATCCGCCCATGAATGGAAAATGCCGCCAGAAAGCAGACACCCAACAGGGCAGCTAACTTTCCTATGGGTTCTCACCACAGGCGCTTCCCACAAGCGCGTCAAAGGTAAAAACTCCTGTTTAATCTTGAACGCCAGAGCCTGGTATGGCAGAGTGCGTCCGCCCATTCGTTGCGCCTGTGGCGAAATTGGTAGACGCGCCAGACTTAGGATCTGGTGCCGAAAGGCGTACAGGTTCGAGTCCTGCCAGGCGCACCATTTCACAATATAGGCATATCATTAACAGTGATTACCTATATTTCTTGAGGAAAGGGGCAATGAATGCCGTCCCCAGTCCAACCAGGGCAATCAGGGAGAAAGACCACCGGAGAGAGGAAGCATGGGCAATATGACCAATGACCGGCGGCCCCATCAGGAACCCCAGAAAGCCGATGGTAGAAACGGAAGCCAGCGCCATGCTGGGAATCATTTTCCGGGATTTCCCGGCCATGCTGTAGCAGAGCGGGACAATGGAAGAGGTGCCAAAACCCACCAGCAGAAAGCCCAGCGTGGCGGACCACAGCATCGGGAACAGGACGGAGACGAGCAATCCGGAGGCAATAAGGATGCCGCTGGCGCGCAGAACCCGCACAGGCCCGAAGCGCATCACCAGGCGGTCTGCCGTAAAACGCCCCAGGGCCATGGTGCTCATGAATGCCACGTATCCCATCTGCACCAGCCCCGGACCGGGTTTTACCACGCTTTCAAAGTACACGCCGCTCCAGTCAAACATGGTTCCTTCGCTCACCATGCTTCCGAAGGCGATCAGCCCGATGACCAGTACATAAGCATCCATGCTCCGGAACATGCCGCCTCCCTGGGAGGAGGAACGCCGGGCATCCCTCGGCAGAAGAGAGGGGGAAAAAACGGCCAGAATAATCATGCATATCAGGAAAATGGCGATGAAATGCGTTTCCGCAGAAATATGCCAGTCCACCATGGCAGCTCCCAGCAAAGCTCCGAAAAAACCCGCCAGGCTCCATAAACCGTGGAACCGGGCCATGATGCTGCACTGGTACAGCCGTTCCACTCCCACTCCCTGCGTATTGACGGATATATTCGTCAGATTTGCGGCTACCCCAAAGAAAAATAACCCGGCCGCCAGTTCCCAGAAAGACCCCGCCATACCCAGGCATACAAGCACGGCAGGATAAAAGACGGATGCCGCCATCAGTATTTTCCGGCTGCCGCAACGGCCAACCAGGTAACCGGATAGCGCCATGGCGGACATCTGCCCCACCGGGACGGCAAAGAGAACGGACCCCAAGTCGGCATCGTTCAACCCCAATGCACTTTTGATGTCCGGGATGCGGGATGCCCAACTGGCGAACACCAAACCCTGAAGAAAATAAAAGGTACTGACCGACAGACGATAAACACCTTGCGTCGTTTTAGGAAGAGGCATATTCATGATGAATTTCCTGATCGCGCAAACGCTATCCCTATTCCACTCTTCTGGCAAGAGAAATCATCTTTTGTACAATATGATTTTACACGCAAACAGGCATCCGGAAAAAGGACAGGATTTACGGATATTTCTCCCCCGCCATTTTCCAAGGCAATTTTTCTTTCACATAAAAAACGCCGTATTCCTCATGGAACACGGCGTTGGTAAAAGGGAACAAAAACGGTCAACGGGGATCGTGGTGCCAGTTCAGGGCACCCTTGCCCAGCGCATACAGGTAGGCCACCAGCAAAATGCCAATGAAAATGCACATGGCCGTGAACGATTCCGGATTCATCATAATATAGTCCCGGAAATTGACGGCCCAGGGGTAGAGGAATACCACTTCCAAGTCAAAAATGACAAAGAGCATGGCCACCATATAGAATTTTACAGAGAACATGGGGGCACCTTCCCCCATGGGAATCATCCCGCATTCGTAGGGAATGTCCGCCGGTTTACGCACGGAAGAACGCTTGCCCATCAAGATACTGAGCAACAAGATCATGCCGGCCAGCCCCAGGGCGGCCGCCACCTGCACGAGCACTGAAAAAAATTCCTGATTCATGACGTCTGGCACGGGTGTACCACAGACATTGCGGAAAAGCAAAACTAAAAAGGACAACAGCTTTCATGCTGACGGGAGGGACGGTAAAATTCCGTCTCCCGCCCTGTCAAATAGTACAAAGGCAACAGTCCCTTCCATGGGGACGCCCGGCATTTCATATCCTTGGGACTTCCTTTCTGCGGGGCTCTGTCTTCCAGGGCATCTTACGGCAAACGTCTGTTTATCACAAAACTCCGCTATCCGGTTTTAACACGCAGAATCCAGGCAGGATGCAGCCTTCCACTTCAGCATTCGGCAATGAACCGGCAACAACAGCAGCCGGCAATGGCCCAGCCATCAGAAAGCTCTCCCCTCACGGAAAGCGTACAGGAATCCCCTTCATTGCCGGGAATAACGGACTCACGCCCCCATCAAATGGGAAATCCACCTTCCGGCCGCTTCCATCAGAATAATACACCCCGCCAATATTCCGAAAAAAATTCCCGCCAATTTAAGCAGCAGAAAGCCCATTCCCAGAAAAACACCGCCAATGCAAGCGAACACGGCCATCGCCAGCATATTAAAAAAATCTGACAATAACATCAACATAACCCTGATTTTATTCCATTACCCGGCAATTAGAGACGGGGTTTCCTGCAATTCCCGGCCCTTCCCTGCGGAGAATGGGCGTCCAACATCTTTCCAAGCACCTGCATCACTCCGTTTTCCTCATTGGACGGCGCCTCAAATGCGGCCATGGAACGGATTTCCGGCACGGCATTCGCCATGGCATAACTGAAACGCGCCTGCCGTATCATTGAAGCGTCATTCATCTGATCTCCGAAAACCATCGTTTCCTCCGAAGAAATTCCCAGTTTCCTCTGAATCAATTCCAGAGAGGCCCCCTTATTGGCCCCTTTCCGGCTGATATCCATCCATTTCTCTCCGGAGACAGCCACCTGGAAGCCATGTTCCAAATGCTTCAGCCGGGGATAACTGTTTTCCCCGGCTCCCAGGAAGTCATATACTGCTATTTTCAAAAGTTTGTCTCCCCGCACGTCCAGCAGGTCCCCCACTTCTTGACAGCGTGTGTAATATTTGCGGGCCTCCCGGACGAATTCCGGCTGTTTGTCCTCAATATATGCGGAATCCCGCCCTGCGAGGACGATGCAGGTTCCTTCAATGCACCTGATCCCGGCAATCAAACCGGCTACCGTTTCATGATCCATGTCCAGAAGCAGCCATTCTTTTCTACCCGCCGCCGCATAAGCGCCATTCTCGGCAATAAACAGCATCCGGTCCGCCACGGGGGCAAAGGTCCGGAGCAATCCGTCATACTGGCGGCCGCTTGCTGCCGCAAAACGAATGCCGCGAAGCTCAAGTTCCCTAAACAAGGGAAAAAACGCAGGGTCCAATTCACCTTTTCCATTAAGCAGCGTCCCATCCATATCGGACGCAATAAGTTTGACGGAATCCATAACGCTGCCAGAATCATCGTTTATCCTTACTTCCAGGGCAAGAGCGGCTTCAGACAGCATGGAGCGGACAGCGAAAGGAAAGACCAGGAGGCCAGCAGCAAGGATACAGTTCTCTCCATCATTTTACGGGAGAATCTCCATTTCTTCCATAAGTTTCAGCTTCCTTCATTCTACCGTGAGCGCAGCAGCGGCAAATGCAAATAATTTGAAACCATCCGCACATCCGCAATATTTAGCGTATCACACCGAATTCCCACATGGTTTGCCCCGGGCATTCTTTGCTCATACTATTTTTTCATTGCCCGGAGTTATGGATTCCTGCATCATGGCCTTTCGCAGTACCCCTGCTTATGATACACATGACTTTAAGAAAGAAAACTCTCTGGTTTCTTGGAGCTTTGAGCTTTTTTGCCTCTCTTGCCGCGACTTTCGCCGTTTTCTGGCTGAACAGGAATGATTCTTCTCCCGCGGAATGGAATTTCAACCCTATCTGGACAAAAGCGGAAAAAGAACAAATTCTTACCGTAGCGAATTTCACAGCCCATCGAAGCCCGGAACGTTTCATTTACCGCGGGCTTTCCCTCAATTCACGCCATATTGACTGGCACATGTTTTCCGAAGTTTCCATGCGCCAATATATGAAGGACGAAATCAGGGAACGGCTTCAGATGATACGGGACACGGCGGAAAGCGCAGACGGACGCTGCATCACTCCATCCCATGAAACCCTGCTGCATCTTGCCGCCGGGCTCGGAGAAGTGCAGTTGCTGAACCGCCTTTTACAGCGCCATGCGGACCCGAACGTCCAGATCATCCTGCCGCAACAGGCCTTTCCCTCCATTCCGGACTCCGAACAGGGAAATACCCCCCTGACTTACGCCTGCCAGCCAGGCATGGACGACTCCACGCCCCTGCCGGTGCATAACAGGATCTCCTGCCTTAATCTCCTGATTCAATACGGTGCGGATGTGAATAAACCGGGGCCGCTGGGCTGGCCGCCCCTCGTCATCACCTGTGTGGCCGGTATTGGAGGAGCACCCTATGAGGAAGCAGCCCTGTTTCTTCTGAAATGCGGTGCGGATATTTCCCTCCAGCCTGAATTGAAAGGTAAAAAAACAAGTCTGCTCACATGGGCCACGGCCGCCGGATACCCCCTGCTGGTCCGCAAGCTTTGCGAAGCCGGGTACGATCCCAATTTCCGCGGGGAAATGGTCCCGCCCCTTCTTTCCCTGAACCTGAACACTCCGAACACCGCACTGCAAATCGCACATATTCTGCTGGAATACGGTGCGGACGTGAATGCGGCCATGCCCGCGTCCACAACCCTGCCGGAAACCACGGGGGACACGGCCCTGCTGAACCTGTGCCGCCAGCTGGCTTTCATTGATGTGTCCCAGCTCCCTCAAATCAGGGAGCTGGTCAGTCTCTTCATCAGCGAGGGAGCGGACGTCAACCATCAAAACGCCGCCGGAGAGACTCCCCTCATGGCGTGCTGCCGAGGAATGTTGCTGGGAGACGATTCCCTGGACCGGCTGAAACTGGGTATTGCGCGTCTTCTGCTGGACCACCGCGCAGCCCCCTCCCTGAGAGACAAATACGGACGCACAGCCCTCCAGCGGATAGGCAACCGGTCAAACGAACATCTCCAAATGGTGCTGAAATACCTGCCGGAATTGAGCGCTCCGCCGCTTCCGAAGAAGGAAAACCGTTGAATACCGCCGTTTATTTCACACGGGCATTCACCGTATCCAGCAGAATGCCGGCATCCGGTTGGGAACCGGTGCTGATGAAATGAATATAACTGGCTCCATTGGGGGACTTATTAGCCATTTTCAACGTTCCGGCCTTCTTTCCGTCCAAAGACACCACAGCCTGCCCCCCCTGCCACAGAAGGGAAATTTCATGCCACGCGCCGGGCGTGAAAGGCGCTTTTTTCATCCCCAGCAGCAGATGGGGCGCAGGTCTCAGCCTGATCGGGAAGGTAAACAGGGCATAATCCTTCGTAGTGGAATCACAGGCATTGAAAAGCCGATCCGTCAGAGAGACCTGAAGGCCGGAATCATCCGCCTGATCCCCGTCCGCTGCACGGAAGCGGAATTTGACCAGCCCTGTGGTCCCGTTCGGAAAGTTCCAGGCAGCTCCAGCGTTCCGGTAATCCACATTGGATTTTTCATTGACCAGTTCGGGATCATTCAGACGCTTGATTTGCAGCACCTTTTTCGTACTTCCGGACGGATCCGGAACCAGCTCTGCGGAAGGCTTGCGGTTATAACTGCAATGGCCCTTTTTCTGGGGAATATAAGTATGAATGGTCCACTGGGAATCCGAATCTTTCCCCGTCTGCGTAGCACGCGTCTTGGCCCCTACCCAGCGGCGGTCCACAATAACCAGGCGGCGGTGGTTTTTATGCTGCCCCAGGGAAATAAGGATGCGGTTTTTGTCCAGCTGCACCATTTCGCTCTGGTGTTTGCCGCGGTCTTCCGGACCATCCAGCGTAGCATAGCCGGGATGGTTGCGGTGTTCGTCCAGGATAATCTCCCGGAATCCGTACCAGGTTTTACCCTCGTCCCCGGACATGGCAATGTGGTGGGAATCACGGTTCGTGAACACGTCTTCCCACGTTCCGTTGCCGGCTGTGGCGTTTTCAGGCAGAGCCATCGTATTCGTCCACAGGGAAACGATGGTTCCGTCATCCAGGCGGCCCAACGTATTCATGGTCAGGGTGCCGAAAAAGCGGGAAGGTTCCGGTTTGCTCCATGTTTCACCGTAATCCCTGGAGAAAGCCTGCCACGCCTGGTCCAGGGAAGTGCGGACAAGCGCCCACAACGTACCGTCTTTCATTTCCAAAACCGTGGCTTCCACGGCATTGTTGAACCATCTGACGCCCTGGTGGGGAGGCCTGGCTTCATGTCTGGGGGAAGTAATACCGTTCTCGGATACATGCCAGGTCAGCCCCCCGTCATCGGAAATATGGAACTTGGTGCCGCTGCCCATGTTGTGGAACGGCACGATCACCCTGCGGCCCTTGTTCACAAAAACAGGGGTTCGCATGATGCCGCCCAGTTTTTTCAGGTTTTTCCTCTTTTCCGGATCTTTCCAGTCTTCTTCCAGCTTGCCGTCATTCGTGACGGCAAGCCACTTGCCGTCCAGCCCACCCCTGGAAAGAAATACAAAGCCTCCGATAGGCTGCACACGAATGAATTCTCTGGTCAGAGGGTTGCGCACAATAGCCGGAGATTCCTTGGGAATGCCTCCGTAGTTGGGAGGGTAGCCAGCCGGAGCGGCCTTCATTTCCCATGTTTTTCCGTTATCCCTGCTGACCAGGTAATCCGGTTCCTTGCGGGTACCGGAATAATGGCGTATTTCACGGGAGTCCACACGGATAAGGCCGCGCCCCGCATCAGCCGGCGGAGTAGCGACAACTTCAGGTTCCGGAACGGGTGCGTCCTTCTGTTGGGCATAACAGCAACAAAAGGAACCGGTCAACAATGCAAACAACAGGTTTTTCATAAACTAAATATCAAAGGCTGTATATTTTTCTCAACCAGAGCTTTCCCTTCAAGCAAAATCCTACCTTCCATCAGAAGACGATCATCAGGAATGCTTTCCCGCCTGCTTCCCTCCCCGGTATTTTGCATCAAGCTTTTTCAGAAGTACGGCCAGCTCCTTTTCCAAAACCTCGTACCCCCTGGCATTGGGATGCACCACATCCTTCATAAATTCATTCTGCGGAGAAGCACCGTCTGCGGAAAGAAGCGCCTTTCCCGGATCGGCAAAGAAAATGTCCTTTCCGTTATGCAGCCTCGCCAACAGTCTGTTCGTCTGCTTCACCGGTTCCGCCAGTTTTTTCTCCTTCCGTGGGAGAACGCCCAGCAACAGAATTTTGGAAGAAGGGCACTTCCGGCGCACCAGGCGGACAAATGCCCTGATATTGTCCGCACATGCCTGCGGCGTATCCTTGCGGTGCCCCAGATTATTGGTCCCCAGCAACACAATGATGACCCGCGGAGAAATGCCGTCCAGCTCCCCGTTTTGCACACGGTAATAGGCATTATCCACATAATCAAATCCAAAGCCCATATTCGTCGCCGCATGCGGGCCGAATAATTTCTCCCATGAACCCGCTCCCGTATTTTTTCCGTCCCCGGAAGGCTCCCCTCCCCAGTGGTGGGTAATGCTGTCCCCTATCATCACGTATTCAGGTTTGACGGACCGGTTTCTTTTTTTAACAGCTTCATGCCGGGCATTCCAATCATACGGGTCCCGCTGATGAGGCTCCGGCTTCAGGGTAGCGGGCAAAGCGGCAGAGGGAGCGGAAAAGGCGGGAAACACCAGGCTGGAAACGCCCAGCAGCAAAGCGAATGTGAACAATAGGGAATTCATGATGGAACAGCGGAATTGAACCACAGTTTAAACGGATTCTTTCACTTATCAAGATAACATGAGGGTCCGACCCTCTTCGGATAGAAAAGACCATCATTCAATGATGATCCTCTTGTGCGCAACAACGTCGTTTTTTCAGACGTTTTTAACTGTCAAATAGATAAAAACAGCTTGCCGATGAAAATTGAAAGTCTGGTCTAATCATTTTTTCTAATTGGGAAAAATCAATATATTCCAAAAAATATTATAATTCTGACAAGAACAACATAGGCAACGCGTAATTCTCATGCATGAATTTAAAAATTTTATCATTAGTGAAATCATTCCCCATATTTAAAATCATATTCTGCATATTGTCCGCTATTCCATTGATAAAAGCAGAAGATAAGATTCCATTTCCTATCATAGAAAATGGAAATGGAGCATCCATTTATTACAGTGGGGAAAATCAAATTATCCATACGGCCATTGACATTCTCATCAAAGATTCTCAATACATATGCAGAAAAGAAGGAATTTCTGTGACGAACTCCGAAAAGGCAGGGGATATCCTGGTAGGCGTTATTGGAGAAGATAAAAAGTTCGACACGTTATGTTCACAACACTGCTCGAAATACAAAGAACTAAAAGGGAAATGGGAAACCTTTCTCATACATCCCATACGATCCCACGATAACAAGAAAAGACTTTTGATAGCCGGCTCGGATGCACGAGGCGCAGCATATGGAATATTGGAACTATCAAGAAGCATGGGAATATCCCCCTGGATTTGGTGGGCTGACGTCATTCCGGAAAAAAGGACTCCGTTCTCTGGAATCGCCCTCCTCAATACATGCAGAGCCCTTCTGTCCCATACCGCGGCATTTTCCTGAATGATGAAGACTGGGGACTCATGCCCTGGAGCACAAAAAATTATGATCTAACCAAACGGGCAGGAGAAATTGGAATACGAACATATTCCAAAATTTTTGAGTTAATGATGAGGCTCCGAGCCAATACGCTGTGGCCAGCCATGCACGAATGCACGGTTCCTTTCCATTTTGTCAAGGGCGCCAGAGAAACGGCTGAAAAATATGGCATAATCATAGGAACGTCGCATTGTGAACCCATGTTGAGGAATAGCGCAGGAGAATGGAACGACCAATTAAACGGACCTTATAATTTTGTCACTAATTCCAGCAATGTCATCCATTACTGGAAAGAACGCCTGTTGGAAGTAGGACAAAAAGAGAATATTTATACGGTCGGAATGCGAGGACGGCATGACGGCAGAATGGTGGAGCGATGATAATTATGGACACATAACACGCTTGAACAATGACAAAGAAAAATCCAGAACGGGAGGCTCTGGAATATATTATCACATTTCTTATTGGGGCTCCCCTCAGGATTATCTCTGGCTTGCATCCACTCAGCCGGGCCTGATCTATCAGGAAATGCAGCGAGCGTGGGAGAATCAAGCGCGCAAAATATGGATATTAAACGTAGGAGATATCAAACCGGCGGAATATCTGATAGAATTCTTTCTGGATATGGCATGGAATATTCATTCTATTAATTCAACAACAATTCGCGCCCATCTTTCTTCCTGGGCAAGCCGGCAATTTCCCGGTTACGAACATGAAATATCCCCGCTTTTAAATCTTTATTATGATCTTGCCGCCCAAAGAAAACCGGAGCATATGGAATTTCCTCCGTCAAAAAGAGGAATACTATTCTCCAATCCATACAATTTCCACGAATTCGGGGATGAGGCTGGGCGAAGAATATATTGGTATCAGGTTCTCAGCGACATGTCGGAAAAAATCTATAAAAAAATGGATCATGAAAAAAAAGACGCTTATTTCCAGCTGGTACATTATCCTATTTCTTCCGCAGCTTCCATGAACAAAAAAGTTCTGTATGCTCAAAAAGCCAGAGAACTGGCTTTATATAACCTCCCGGCAGCCAATCACTACAGTGCTCTTTCCAAAAAGGAATATAATAAAATATTCCAATTAACCCATCACTACAATTTAGAAATAAGTAATGGAAAATGGAAAGGAATGATGAGCATGTCTCCAAGAAATCAATCTGTTTTCAAATGTCCCGAGCTTCCTGAATTTATCACTTCAACAAAAAAAGGGATACTGCTTTGGGTCGATGGCAATCCGTCCCCCTCAGAAGCACGCCAAATCTCTTTACCCACTTTAACGAAAGGAGCAGAAAAACCATCAACCATTACAGTCTACCAAAGAGACAACGCCGACATTGTTTATGAAGCCATTGATATTCCAAAAAGATTTCAAATTCAAACAAATCCTCTTCCCGGAGGAGAAGTTCAAATAGCTGTATATACGGATTCCAGCGCACAAGACGGACGGAATACAATTAAAATAAAACTCAACGGAGAATATTACACATTCATATGTCCCATCGTTTCAGCAAAAACAAACATGCCTCAACAATTTATTGAAAATCAATTTTACATAGCATTCCCCGCAACACAACAAATTAACAATAAATTAAAAACAAAAATTATTGATTCGCTCGGGCATAGCGGAAGCTCTTTAGTTCTTCCGAAATCTTCCAAAGACAATAAAAACAAACATGCCTTTTACGAATTTTATTCCTTCAGCAAAGGACAATTCAATCTATATGTCGGAAGCATTCCCATTCATCCGCAATGCGAAAAAAGTTAAGGTATGCCGTTATCATTGACAATCAGGCGCCCGTCATTGTATCAACATACGCAGAATTCCATACAACAACGTGGAACTTGAATGTTCTGAGAAACCAATCTTTAACCTCAAGCCAGCATATTATTGAAAAACCGGGGAAGCATACCATACAGATTTATGCGCTTGATGAAGACTTATATTTAGACCAGATCATGATTGATTTTAAGGAAAATAGAAATTTTTATACCATTCCCTGCAGTTATTATAATAACCCAGTTAATTCGCTTACAGAAAAAAATCCTATTATTGAAAACAAGGACTTGCCAACAAAAAAATAATATGCATAATTTCCCCCTTCATTATTATTTTATATTGTTTTTTGTTTATGGTCAGCATCATAAAAGACTTGAAAGAGCCTCTCGCCCTGCCTCAGGAATGGCAGGGATTCAAGCCGGGAGCATGGACGGAGTCCATTGACGTACGGGATTTCATCCAGCATAACTACACGCCCTATTCCGGCAATGAAGAATTTCTTTCCGGCCCCTCCCAGCGCACGCTCCGTTTATGGGATGAACTGAAAGTCCTGCTGAAAAGGGAAATAGACAACGGCGGCGTTCTGGATGCTGATGAAGAAGTGGTATCCTCCATCACCTCCCACAAGCCCGGCTACATTGACAAGGAACTGGAAGTGGTCGTAGGCCTCCAGACGGACGCCCCCCTGAAACGGGCCCTGATGCCCTTTGGCGGCCTGCGCATGGCCCAGCAGGCCCTGGAATCCTACGGGTTCAAGATGTGCGAGAAAACCGCGGATATTTTCAAAAAGATACGCAAGACGCACAATGAAGGCGTTTTCGACGCCTACACTTCCGATATCCGGGCGGCCCGTTCCGCCGGCATTATTACCGGCCTTCCGGACGCCTATGGCCGCGGCCGCATCATCGGGGACTACCGCCGGGTGGCCCTGTACGGCACGGACAGACTGATTGTCGAACGCCGCAAGGACCTCAAAAACCGTGAACATTCCCCCCTTACGGATGAGCTGATCCGCCTGCGCGAAGAAATGAGCGAACAAATACGCGCCCTGGAAGAACTCGCCCAGCTGGGCGCCTCCTACGGCTGCGACCTCACTCGCCCCGCCGCAAACGCCCGCGAAGCCGTGCAATGGACGTACCTGGGCTACCTAGCCGCCGTGAAGGAACAGAACGGAGCGGCCATGTCCCTGGGCCGCGTTTCCACTTTCTTCGACATTTATTTCACCCGCGACCTGGAACAGGGGCTCATCACGGAAGAGGAAGTTCAGGAAATCATCGACCAGTTCGTGATGAAGCTGCGCATCGTCCGTTTCATCCGCACGCCTGATTACAATAACCTGTTCTCCGGAGACCCCACCTGGGTGACGGAATCCATCGGCGGCATGGGAGAGGACGGGCGCACCCTCGTCACCCGCAGTTCCTTCCGCATGCTGCAGACCCTGTACAACCTGGGGCCGGCTCCGGAACCGAACCTGACCGTTCTGTGGTCCCGGAACCTGCCGGAAGCCTTCAAAAGCTTCTGCGCCAAGGTTTCCATTGAAACGTCCTCCGTCCAATACGAGAACGACGACCTGATGCGCCCGCACTGGGGCGACGACTACGGCATCGCATGCTGCGTGTCCGCCATGCGCATCGGCAAGCAGATGCAGTTCTTCGGAGCGCGCGCCAACCTCGCCAAGTGCCTTCTCTACGCCCTGAACGGCGGCGTGGATGAACTCAAGGGCAAACAGGTGGCCCCGCCCTCCCCCCGCTACACGGAAGAAATTCTCAACTATGATGAAGTGATGGCCCTGTACGACAAGATGCAGGACTGGCTCGCCAAAACTTACATTGACGCGCTGAACATCATCCACTACATGCACGACAAATACTGCTATGAACGCATTGAAATGGCGCTGCATGATCCGGAAATCCTGCGCACGATGGCCACGGGAATCGCCGGGCTTTCCGTGGCGGCGGACTCCCTGTCCGCCATCAAGTACGCCACCGTAAAAGCCATCCGCAATGAAGAGGGGCTGATTGTGGACTTCAAGACGGAAGGGGAATTCCCCTGTTACGGGAACAATGACCCGCGCGTGGACGACATAGCATGCAGCCTGGTCAGCAATTTCATGGAAAAACTGCGCAAGCTCCACACTTACCGCAATTCCCTGCCCACCCAGTCCATCCTGACGATCACCTCCAACGTGGTGTACGGCAAAAAGACGGGCAACACGCCGGACGGCCGCCGAGCCGGGGAACCGTTCGCCCCCGGCGCCAACCCCATGCACGGAAGGGACAGGAACGGAGCCGTGGCGTCCATGCTCTCCGTAGCCAAGCTGTCCTATGACGACTCCCTGGACGGCATCTCCTACACCTTCTCCATCGTTCCGCAGGCCCTGGGCAAGGAGGAAAGGGAACGCCGCGTCAAGCTCGTCTCCCTGCTGGACGCCTACTTTGCCGCTACAGGTCACCACATTAATGTGAACGTACTGGAACGGGAAACGCTTCTCGACGCCATGGATCACCCGGAAAAATACCCGCAGCTTACCATCCGCGTTTCCGGCTATGCCGTGAATTTCATCAAGCTGACCCGGGAACAGCAGCAGGAGGTCATCAACCGCACCTTCCACACCCGCTAACCCGGACGACACACGGATGCCGCAGGTTTTTCCACAAAACCATGATCCGGACGGAGAAAGCTCCGTCACCGGTTTGGTTCATTCCGTGGAATCCTGCGGCACCGTGGACGGTCCCGGCATCCGCTTTGTCCTTTTCCTGTCCGGCTGCAGCCTGCGCTGCCGCTACTGCCACAATCCGGATACCTCCTACGTTCGGCGGGGCCGGCTCAGAAGCGCGGGTGATGTCCTCAGGGAAATAGCCCGTTACCGGGATTTTTTGCAGGCGGCGGGCGGCGGCGTCACCCTCTCCGGCGGGGACCCCCTCTTCCAGCCGGATTTTGCCGGTGCCGTGCTGAAAGGCTGCCGGAAACTGGGCCTGCACACCTGCCTGGACACCTCCGGCCATCTGAGCGTGAATGCGGGCGAAGAAATGCTGGCGGATACGGATCTGGTCCTGCTGGATATCAAGGCATGGAATCCGAAACGGTACCGCGCCCTGACAGGAGGGGAACTGCGCCCTACACTGGAGTTTGCGGAACGCCTGGCCTCCCTCCGCAAGCCCATGTGGCTGAGGTATGTGCTGGTACCTGGCGTTACGGACAATCTGGAAGAAATTGAGGAACTCTCCCGCCATGCGGCGCTTCTGGGCAACGTGGAACGCGTGGACGTGCTCCCTTTCCACCAGCTGGGGAGATTCAAATGGGATGAATTGAAGCTGGACTATACTTTGAAGGACGTCCCGGAAGCGTCCGCGGAACTGGCGGAACAGGTCCGCGGCATTTTCCGGCGGGGCGGCTTTCCGGATTGCGTGCATTAACCGGATTTTCGCGCTTTGGCGCCACCAACCGCAGCAAACCGGACGCAGGCATCCCCCTCTTCCGGATGAGAGTCCCTCTTCCCTCCACTACAGAATCCATGCAAAAAGGAAGACGCATTTCTGGAATTGCTCCGGAATACGGCATTTCCGCAATTCCTTTCGTTATTCCATCATTCTTTACGGCAACGGCAGCATTCCCGCCATTTTTCCGCCAACGCCGGGGAACGGCATTCCGTCCCTTCCCAGATTATTCTTTCCCGGAAATTTCCCGCAAGGCTTCCAGTACGTCCCGCACGGCAATGTGGCGGTTGCAGGGAACATCCCGGTCACATTCCTTCCGGAAGCAGGGAGAACAGCACTGGTGGCTGTAAAGGGAACGGTTGAATGTGCCCATAGGGCGGTAAACATCCGGAAGCCGGGTGGAAAACAGAGTCACCACCGGAAGCCCCCGGAAAGAACAGAGGGACGGAAAGTCGCCATCCACAGCTACTGCAGCCGCAGCGACATCCATGACGGGAAAGAGAGCCTCCGGCGCACCCACCGCCAGCTCCACATTCAAATGTTCCGCCAGCGCGGCGGCGCGCTCCCGGTCTTCTTCCAAAGCCGCCAGCACCGTCCGTCCCGGCAGAAGGGAAACCAGCTCCCTCCACTGCTCCCAGCTCCATTCACTGGCGCTCCCCAGGCGGGAAAACGGAGCGATTAAAATGGGGGCGTCTTCCGCCGGGGCCGCTTTTTTCACAGGGAACAAAGACGGGGTGGCGACGTCCAGCCCATGCAGCCCCCCCAATTGCAGATAAAGCTGCACCCGGTGCGCCGGGGGGGCGGCGCGCAGGACGGGGGCCTTTACCCGGAATTTGTATTTCCGGACGCCGGGATGCGTGTCCAGCCCGGAGAACATCATGGGGCCATACGGTTCCAGCGCTTTCAGGGTTTCCATATCTCCATCCAGCATGACGCCCATATCCAGCGGGCCGTCATTGTAAAATTCATCTGCCACCAAAGCTTCCCGAAGCTGCTTCAGGGAGTCGTGCGGCAGCACATGGGTAACTTCCGGCACCGTCTTCCATATTCCCATCTGGGCAGACGGGCAGATAACGTTCACCTGCATGTCGCACCGGACGGTTTTCAGGGCACGAATCAGGGGAACGGTCGCCAGGGCTTCATCCAACGCCCCGGGAACGGCTACAAGAATGCGGTACGGCTTCAGCTCCATATTTTCCAGAAGCGCAGCCGTTTTTTTATCCTGCGGAGCAAAACGGTCAACGGATTTCCAGCGGTGGTGCATCCAGAACACATCCAGCACGGATTCCCGGATCAATGTTTCCAGCCCCCTGTTCACTTCAATAGTATCCCCCGCCAGAGAGCCGTCCGACCCGGAAAAATCCACCACATTCCCCATATCCGCTATCCAGTGGCCGGGAGCATCCGTACGCACCGCTATGGCCACCATGTCCGCGCCAGCCCTTTTTCGCAGCAGAGCGGGCAGCGGAGTCGTGCCGGTCACCTTGCCGAAAAAGGGGACATACACCCCCTCCCATACGAACTGGTCGCTCAGCACGCCCAGGGCCCCCCCTTCCTTGAGCATTTTCATGGGAGCCTTGATGCCGCCCTCCTTGGAGAACATCTGAGTTCCACGTTCCGTGCGCCGCTGGTACACGTATTCCTCCATCAGCGGATTGTCAAACTGGCGGTACATGGACCCGTAACGCTCCACCTCCGGGTAAAATGCGCGTATTCTCGCCAGCGCCTCCCAGTTGCCGGAGTGGGCTATGGCGCAAACCTGCCCGCGCCCTTCCAGCACAGGCGCGGCAAACTGTTCGTGCCCTCCGACCGTCACGCAATGCTTCAACTGCTCATCCGTCAGGGTGGCCGTCTTCGCGGAACACAGGAAATTGGCAATGGTCCTTTTGAAATTTTCCCGGCTTAATTTCTGCAGTTCCTTTCCGCGCAGGGCCGGATCCAAAACGATGCGCAGATTCCTTTCCACAATGTTCCGGCGCTGGGGAAGCAGATACCACGCCACGGCCCCTGCCGCGCGCCCCAGCCGGTACAGCGTTTTCATGCCCACGAGCTTCAACAGCCCTTCCATGAGCAGAAACCCTTTCATTCCCAAATGATGGGCAAACGTATTCCGGGAAGCTGGGGAGGAATCAGGAGAGGAAGAATCAGTCATAAGGAAAACCGGAAAAGATGTTATACGAATCCCCTCCGGTCCACAAACCCTTTATTCCCCCGGCTGAGCTCCCTTCTCGCATTTTATTTTCTCGGATAAATGACGTCTTCCCTAAATTTTTCCGCCGGCGCGGAATCCAAAGCCATCCCATGCTTTACTGCATCTTCCTCATAAAAGCATCTCTGCCGAGACGGCATCTTACTTTTGGCAAAGAAATGACTTTACAATTCTTAACTAAACGGTATATTTCGTCTCCCGAACCGAACACCAAACCGGAGTTATACACCATGAAAGTTCTTTCTTCCTTAGCCTCTATGAAGCGCCGCCACGCAGACTGCCAAATCGTGAAGCGCAAGGGCACGCTGTATGTGATCTGCAAGAGCAATCCCAAGTTCAAGGCCCGCCAGGGCGCTACGGCAGGCACGCGCCTTTCTAAAAAGGGCGTCAAGTAATCCCTGGCCCAGCACAGATTTCAAGAAGACCGCCGCCCGCCGGGTGCCGGTCTTTTTTTGCTGACCAAGCCCCTTTCCGTACATCCATGCAGCTTCCTGCCGTCCAAACCAAATTCCTGGATCTTCCCAACTCCTTCTCCCTGAGAAATGGAGCTACGCTTGACAAGGTATGCGTCGCCTATGAACAGTACGGAACCCTGACGCCGGAAAAAGACAACGCCATCCTGCTGTTCCATGCCCTTTCCGGCAGCCAGCACGCCTACGGCTACAATCCGGAAGTCCCGGGCACCGGCTCCCTCTGGAAACCGGAAAACCACGAAGGCTGGTGGAACAGCATCATCGGCCCCGGCAAGCCGCTGGACACGGACCGCTTCTGTATCATCTGCGCCAATTACCTGGGAGGGTGCTACGGCACCACAGGCCCCGCTACCCCCTGCCCTGCGGACGGCCGGCCCTACGCTTCCCGTTTCCCTCACGTGGAGATCGCAGACCAGGCACGCCTCCAGGCCCTTCTGCTGGACAGCCTGGGCATAGAACGCGTTCATCTTGTGGGCCCCTCCGTGGGCGGCCTGATCGCCCTCAGCTTCGCGTGCCAGTTCCCGGAACGCGTCCGGAGCTTCATCTCCATCGGCTCCGGTTACCGGGCTTCCATTGAACACCGCCTGTCCCTGTTTGAACAAATCCTGGCCATTGAGCTTGACCCGGATTTCCAGGGCGGGGATTATTACCGGGGGCCGGCGCCCAAAAAAGGGCTGGCATTCGCCCGTATCATCGGCCACAAATCATTTGTCTACCAGGCGGGGCTGGAACAGCGCGCCAGAAAAGACGTGGGAGGCAACTACGGCCTGCTCACGTGGATGACCCCCACCCGCAGCACGCAAAGCTACATGCTTCACCAGGGGACCAAGTTCGCGGAACGTTTTGACGCCAACTCCTATATCCGCATTGCGGATATGTGGGCGGAGTTCGACATCCGCGACCACACCCCGGACGGAACATTTCAAACCGCCCTGGAAGGCTTCCGCCGCGCAGGGATTCCCGCGCTTATCTTTTCCATTGATACAGACTGCTGTTTCCGCCCGGCGGAACAGCAGGATTTCGCGGCGCAGCTTGAAGCCGCCCATATTCCCACGGAGTTCCATACCATCGCTTCCACCAAGGGACACGATTCCTTCCTGCTGGAGCCGGAGCTTTATGCGGAACCCATCCGGCGCATTCTGGCCGCAAGGAAGCCGAAGGGGACGGCGTAAGCTTTTTTCCGCCGCAAGAAGACACGGCGGAGCAGCGCTTAAAAAGAAATGATGCCGGGAACCGGAAGCGAGAGGGAAAAATCAACCATGTCATGAAGGAACGGCCAGGTTCCTTGCAAAGCGGAACTTCACGGCTCTTCAACGTGACAATAACCTGAGCCGGATGAACCCGAACAGGGTTTTCGCTGTCACATCTTCATGACTGATCATTATTACACCTCCGAAACGGAAAACGTCGGACAATTCCGCTGCGAAACCACCTTTATCCCTTCCAACGTTACGTTTGCCACGGACCTGCCCGCTTCTTTTGAAGGCCGCGCAGAATTCCCCTCCCCCGGAGTTTTGCTCGGTTCCACGCTCGCCTCCTGCATGATGAGCCTGGTTTCCGTGGTCGCGGCCAGAAAAGGAGTGGATTTGAAAGGCATGCGCGTTCTGGCGCGTGCGGCGGAATCATCCAAGGGAATTGAAAAAATTGAACTGAAGGCAATCATGCCCCTGGAAGGCAGCCACCCTCTCCGCGCCATGCTGGAAAAAACCGCCTTGTCCTGCCCTGTGCGCCAGGCGCTGCGGCCCGATCTGGAAACGCCCATTGAATGGGAATGGAAGTAAACAGCCATCAGGGAAGTCAACCCAAGCTTGAAGTTATCCTTAAAGAAATCCCGTCCATTCATGAAAAAAGCCGCTGCGGATGATTCCGCAGCGGCTTTCCAATTGGCTGACGTTTTTTCCTTTAGAAGTTGTAGCGGTAGCCGATACTCCCGTTGATGGAGCTGGAACCGCTGCGGATATCCGCGTTGCCGTCCACAAAAATGACGCCCTGAGTGCCCACGGGAACGCTCAGCCCCGCGCCAATCTGGAAGGCCGTGCTTCCGACCTTGGCGCCATACACCGGACGCGTATAGGAGGGATCCGCCAAGAAGCCCACATTGGCCTGCCCGCGGCGGTCTCCCATATCCTGGGAAACGTTCACCCGTACTTCTCCCAGCGCTTCACGCCCGAAGACGTTGGACCCCATGAGTCCGGAGAGCCGGGCGCCCACAGCGACAGCAGCCGTAGTCAGTTCCTGGTCTTCCACCTTCAGTCCGGCATTTCCTGCAGAACCGCTTTCCCGATAGCCGTCCATGCGGGTCGTCACGATGGAAGCGTTGAACAAAGGCTGGAGAATCACGCTCCTGTCTTCATTGAGAGCGATGTCATACGCCAACTCGTACATGGCGCCGAAACCGGATCCCGTCGTATTGCCGCGGGCCTGGTAAGACCCCGTACCGTAATCCACCGTGCGCGTCAGCGAGGCATCATTCCAGCCGCCCGTCAGAATCAGCAGATGGGACCATTTACGGTACTGGTAGCGGGCGAACAGATTGACATAGTAACTGTCCAGGTCTCCGTCCGCCGTATCCGCCGCGCTGGCCGTCAGACTTCCGTAATTGGCCGTAAACGCAGCTCCCGCAGTGAAGCGGTCGTTGATATCCACATCCATGCCTACCGTGCCTCCCCAGGTGGTGAGTTCGTAGCCGCTTTCATCCCCCCTGGTGTCCAGCTTGGCATAAGACCCGGTTCCCTGCATCCACATATGGAAGTAGGGCATGTCTTCATGGACATATGCAGGGTTAACGCCCATCTGCGCCACGCGGTTGCGTATCCAGCCCATCTGGTCGCGCAGGGAGTCGCGCTGGGCGATGCCCAGGCTGGTAACCGTGCTGCCGGCGGCGGCGGCCAGTTTGCGGGCGGCGCCGGAATAGTCGCCTGAATTCTGGGAAAGAAGAACAGAGGTATAGAAATCGCGCAAGGCAGTGCCTTCTTCCATGTGATAGCGGGAATTCCAAAGGATGTCCGCTCCAGTGGCGGCATTCCGCGTCAGGGAAGAGTCACGGAAAATGTTTTCCGTGCGCGCCGTACCGGTGAGGATGATGGCCGTCATGCTGTCATTGGTGGTCAGCTCCAGGTTTTCATACATGGAACCAAGAATCATATCCTGGAGGGTGACATTGTCACCCAGGGACACAAGCGCGCCGTCCGTTGTCTTGAACAATTCCATATTCAGCGTTTCCGAACTCCCGGAAACCAGGGTATCCAGATTGTTCATGACCAGCGTGACTTCTCCCGTCCCGTCTCCCAGCGTAATATTTCCGCTGGAGGTGACAAAGGGATTGCCCAGGCCGTCCACCGTTGTGGAGGAAGTGGTAATGGCGACCGTGCTGTCCCCCGTCACGCTCAAGCCGTCCGAGCCAAGCGTCAGCTGGGTTTTGGGATCGTCCGCGCTGCCGATATTGAGCGTGCCGCCATTCACGGTAATCCCCTGATAGGAAGCCTGGGCGGGATTGCCGCCCTCCCCTGCCGCTCCGGCCAGGGTCAGCACGCCGCCGTCACTCACATTCAGGTGATAACCTGCATTGCCTGCACCCTTGATAGTCTGGACGCTTCCGTTGCCGGATTTGACGTTGAGCGTTCCGGATGCCCCGTCCAGCGTACCGGTAAAGGCATGGGAGGCAGAAGAATTGATCGTCATTTCCGCACCGCTCAGCTTCAGAGCTCCGCCGCCCGCCAGTCCGGAAACGGTATTCACGGAACCGGTTGCGGCGGACAGGGCGGACCCTTCACGGATATCCAGCAGGACACCGTTCAGGGAAGAGCCGTTGCCCAGTGTCAGGGAGGAGTCCGTTCCCGTACCTCCCAAGGTCAGCGTACCGTCCCCGGAGATAGTCACCTCCGTGACATGGCTGCCGGCCTGCTGGCCGGTAAGAACCATCTGAGCTCCGTTACCCAAATTCAGGGTTCCCCCTCCCGCGCCGGCAGCCAGCGTCTCCACCGTAGTTACACGGGAGGCGCCGTCATTCCGTCCGCCCAGCGTTATGTCTCCGCCCGCGAGTTCCAGCGCAGTAAGGCTATTGCCTGCACCGTTCAGGACGATGTTTCCTTCCGCGGAACTGAGCATGGAATCATTCCCGGTGAAGTTGCCTTCCACGGTGAGGGTTTCCGCACCTTTCTTGACAAAATCCACATGGTCCCCGCTGATGGTTCCGCCGTAGCTGTTGCCGCCGGCGTCAACGTTCTGAACCAGATCCACCACGGCGTGGTTGGAGGCCGCATCATCCGCCGTATTCGTCACGACCAGCGCACCGTCGCTGCCAACCAGGTTGCTGACTTTCAGGCCGTCCCCGTTCCGGGAGGCTTCCGGAGCCCCATTCAAGCTCACATGAAGCGTGGTGCCATTAATGCCGACAGCCTTGTAGGGATCCAGTGCGGCGTAATCGCTGATATTGGGGTCGTCTGAATTGGGGGTGGTGTCCACCAGATAGACAAGGTCCGTATTGCCGCTGACCATCAGCGTCCCGTCCGCACCCAGGACTTCCGTCACGGTATAGCCGAGGGAAGCCAGGAGAGGAGAGAATCCGATTTGCTTGAAATTGTCCACAGCCAGGGTTCCCGTTGTCAGTACAAGCCCTACGCCGTCAGTGGAATCCCGGTTGGCGGCAAGCAGGTCCAGAACGCCCTGGTTGCTGAGGTTGATGGTTGTGGCGGCGGCGGAAAGCGTCAGGCTGTCCGCATCAATAACGCCCTGTCCGGTAGTTCCGCCCGCTGTAAGGCTGCCGGAATCCAGTTTCAGCGTCACCGTCTTGCCCGTCATGTCCAGAGCACCGGAAACGCCTGTAAGCCGGGAGTAATCCTCCATGACGATGGAGCCGACCATGGAGCCGGACAGACCGCCCAGATTGATGGTATTCAGGGCTCCCTGCGTTCCGGCGGAAGCGGCCACTTCCACGTTTCCGGCGGTTTTGGCTTCCGCGTTTGCCAGGCTTCCCTTCGTAATCAGAATAACGTTGGCCGCATCCAGAGAGGACAGATTGAGAACGCCGTTATTGACGGTGACCCGTCCGGCCCCCAGGGAGTCGGCCCCCGCCAAGGTGACGGTGCCCGTTCCGGAAAGCGTCGTGGAACCGGTGAACCCGGTGTTGCCGGCCGCCAGCGTTATCTCTCCGGCAGTGTCAATAACCAGGGAACCGGCTCCGGAGAGGGACCCAGCCCAGGCACTTCCGTCACCCAGCCGCGCCGTAGCGCCGTCCGCAATGGAGAGTGCGCCCAGGAAGGTGTTCGCTCCGGTGAGTTCCAGCGTTCCGGCGTTTACGGATACCGTGCTGCCGGCCGTGCCGCTGATGACGCCTCCGTAGGAGAAATCGCGGGCAAAGGCCAGCGTGGAGTTGTTCTGGATGTCAATGCTGTCCCCCAGCTTGGCCACATTGGCGGAATTCACGGTAACCGTGCCGCGGTGCACCTTGAGCTGACCGTCTAGGTTGACGCCGCCCGCCAGGGTAATATTGCCCGCGCCCTGGGTAGAAAACGCCGTTCCGCTCAAATCGCCGCTGAAGGTGAAATCCTTGGTGGCAAAGACCTGGTTGCCCGTAAAGACAACGTCATTGGCAAACGTTCCTCCCGCTGTTCCGTTCCATTCCGTACGGACGTTGGAATCCGCCAGTTTCAAGATGCCGTCCGCACCCATCGTTACGTTATTCAATTGGAAATAGCCGGATGTCACGGACAGGATGCCCTGGAATTCCGTACTCATGTTCAGGACATTGGCCCCATAACTGGTTCCCAGCCCTACGGAAACGGTACCGGTGCCGGAGGCATTCAGGTTCAGAGCCGAGTTGTCATTAGCCCCGCTGACCGTCAGTACGGAACCGTCCGCCAGTTCCACGGTTTTTCCATTGACCAGAGCCTTGGCGACGGTAGCGGTCACCTCCTCGCCCAGTATCATGGAACCGCCCGTCCATGCCATGTTGTCTGCAGTAAACGCCGTGGCAAAAGAGCCGGAAGCCAGATTGAGGCTGCCGCCCTGCAGGTTGATCATGCCCATTCCCGGCTGAACCTCCGCGGTAGCCAGCGTGAGCATGCCGTCCGTAACGGTAATGGCTCCGGACCCCAGGGAGTTGGCGACCTGGGCCACCAGTTCGCCCTGCTGGACGGAAATGTCCCCGTTCCAACCCGTGTTATCCAAATTAAGGGTCAACTTCCCTTCGCCGCGCTTGGTCAGCGTTCCCTGAGCGATTTTTCCGGCGCCGTCGGAAACGAAGACATAATCGCTGCCGGCAGCATTGTTGACTGTGATGGAAGCAGGATTCACCGCTCCGGACAGGGTGACGGTTCCCGCCCCGGTACTGTTGAAGATCAGATTCTTCCCGGCAGCCGTATCCGTGGAACCTTCAATGCCCCACATGGCGCCCGTGTTCGTATCGCTCCAGGTCTCTCCTTCCGCTCCCTGCCAGATCCATACGTCCCCGGCGGAAGTCACTACCAGCTTGAGGGATGTTCCCGTCTGCTCCAGTTCATAAATCAGCGTTTCGTCCCCGGTATATCCGGCCCAGTTAAAGACGGCGCTGGCGGCATCAAGACCGCTGGCGGCGGAAATCAGGGTATATTCCCCGGCATCCGTGATGCCTTCAAGTCCGTTCAACGTAAGATTGAACGTTCCGGCCCCGAAAGCGCCGCCCACTTCGAGGGCGGAGCTGATATCCAGAGTCAGCGTAGAGTTGGCCGCCAGGTTCAGGGCGCCCGCAGTCGTCATCCGCGTATTGGCCGCCATCGTGATGTTCCGCAGGGACGTAGCCCCGGAAGCTGTAAGAGCGAGCGTTCCCCCCTGAATATCCGTCAGCCCCGTGTAACTGACCGTTCCTCCCAGCGTCAGCGTTTCCTCGCCGACCTTGGTCAGAGACAGGACGCCGGATTCGTCATACGAAATGGAAGTGGCTCCGTACCCAAGAGCAACACCGCGGTCTGTGAGCGTGCCGTTATACGTGCCGGCCCCCACCGTCAGCGTGCGCGCGCCGCCTACGGCTCCCACCTGGGAATTTTCCGTTCCGTCCAGAGAGGCAATTTCAACATCCCCCAGCACGCGCATGAAAGCGAATCCGGTCGTGTCCGTTCCGGATGTCAGGGTGACGCCGCCCTGAGATACGGAAGTGCGCAAATCCAGCCCGGCGCTGTAGCCGTTGGAGGCATTCATGGTGATCATTCCGGTAAATCCGGAAGCGTCTCCGCTGATGATGAGTTTTCCGTTGGAATTATACCTGCCGTCGCCCGCTCCGCGGCTGTACGTCAGGGAGCCGGCTCCAGTGAGCGTCCCGGTGAAGCCCATTTCCTTGGCCCAGTTGTCCCTGCCCACCAGGGAGACAGCCCCGTTGACGGTAACGGTTCCGGTGAAGCTATGCTGATAGTCCGTAGCGCTTGACTGGGAGGCGTCCACCCATTTCAGGGAAACGGCATCGGACGCATTTGTTCCCAAAATCAAATCGGAGTTGATGGTATGGTGGGAGGTTCCCGAACTGTTGCCGGCAATGATCAGCGACGTGCCGTTTTCCAGGGTGACAGAAGAACCTGCGCTTCCCCAGCGGATGGATGAGGTTCCGTTCCCTACCTGGAGGTTGCCCTCCTGCACCACGATGTGACCGGAGTTGCTCCCTGTCAGTTTCAGCAAGCCCGTGCCGGTTTTCCGGACAGTTCCTTCCCCAGTAATGGCATTGCCGAAAACGATGTCGGACGGAGTTGCCAGAGTGATGAAAGAGTTGGCATCCGGAGAAAGGGAGAATACCGGGTTAGTGACGGTTCCCAAATCCACCGTCACCGTCGCTCCATTGGCCGCACCCAAAAAGGAACCGGTATTCCAGGTTACTCCTGTGCCGGGAAGGGCCGTATCATAACCGAATGCCAGAATACCCTGCGATACAGCCACAGTAGTACCCGTGCCAAGTATGGAAGAGGTACCGAGAACCAACGTTCCCGTGCCTTCCTTGGTGATGGCCGTATTGGTAATTTCTCCCGTCCCCGTCAGTTCATAACGGGTGGTGGAGTTGCGAACAAGCATGGAGCTTGGAGAAACCTCAGAATCCAGATGTACGACAGAGTTAGCGACTCCAGCCTGGTCTGCAAAGGAAACCGCCATACCATCCGCATATGTGGCGGGAGCGCCGCCGTCCGTCCAGACATTTTCCGCGCTCCAGACGCCGTTTTCACCCCCCTCCCACAAAAGGAGGGTTCCCGCCGTATAAACAAGGTCTTTGCCGTTGTCGGAAATGGTGATGGATCCCGCCACGCCGTCAGCAAAGGAAGCCTTAATGGAAGATATATTGGACAGGCCCGCAGTTGAAAGGACGGACATGCCGTCTGTCAGGGTGCCGAATCCGGAAAGATCCAGGGTCAGTTCTCCTTCAGCGGAAAGAGAGAACGAGCCGTCCAGATTGATTCCCGTTCCTGCCCCTCCCGCCAGCGCCAGCACGCTGGAACCGGTCATGTTCAGATTCCCCGTAAAGAAGGAATCCTGGAACATGGTCACGATGTCGAAACCGGTCACAGCCGTATTGGAGAAGGAAATGGCATGGTCCGCCGTATTGCCGTAACCGCCCAGAAGCAAGGAAGAGGTGCCGCCTACCGTACCCTCCGATGCATTCAGCGTGCTGCCCGTACGGAATACTGCTTTCTTAACGGTAAGGGTAGCGTCCCCGTTTACGGAGGATCCTGTTCCCCCGCCGCCCGCATAAAGAGCGCCCGCGTAAGCGCCCCCATCCAGCGTCAGGCTGGAATTGCCGCTGACGGTGGATGTTCCTGAAGAACTGTACCCGCCGCCGTAAACAGCCCCGGTAAAGACGGCGTCACTGGCAGCGGTGATGCTGACGTTGGAATCGCCTCCTATCGTATATGCCCCGGAACCGCCCGAATAGGAACCGCCCACGATGCTCTTGACAAAATTGCCGGATGCCTCTCCCAAATCAATCGTCACATTGGTGCTTCCGGTAATGGCGGCGCGGGACGCGGAATTGGCTTCATAAGCGCTGCCGCCGATGATGAAGCCCCGGACAACGGAGTTGAGCGAAATGGTTTCATCCGTGACGCTCTGCATGCTGCGCACGACGACATGCGTGCTGCCGTCAAGGTTGTTTACGGAATTATGGGCCGCCGTGCCGCCGCCTATCAAACTGCCTTTGATCACGGCATTCCCGTCCACGGATACGTAAACGTCTCCCGTAATGCCTGCCGCCTGGCCGTCCTTGTAATTGCCACCCACTACCCAGTTGACGGAGGTGTCCCCCTGAATCTGGGTATGAACGTCCCCCGTAACGTTCCACTTGCCGGAACCGCTCCAGTTATTGGCATAGCTGCCGCCGATAATCAAATTGTAATTGCCCCCCAGCACATCCGTCCAGATGCCGGTGGTGATTTGCGTAGCCGTGGCATTGGTGGCTGTATTGTAGTAGCCGCCGGCCAGCGTCACTCCCGTCAGGTCTCCCGTTCCGGTGACGGCATTCACGGAACCGAATCCCTCCTGCATGGAAGAAGACCGGATACCGTACAGGGACAAAGACTGCTGGTTCGCCAGCGTACCTGTTGCGGAAGAGGGAGCTTCTTCCAGCCCCCAGGCAGGGTCCCAGACGGTCTCATGGGCGCCGGAAGCCGTAAACGTGATGACTGTTTTTCCGTCCACAGTGCTGATCGTGTACAGGGATTCGTCAACATCCGCCAGAGTAAAGCCAGTCCCCAGATCAACGCCCAGGTTATAGGAGGTGTTCACCAGGGCTTCAGAACCGAACAAGTCCTGGAATTCCTGAAAACCGGAGAAATCAATGAGGCCGGAAGTCAGCGTCACGTTCTGCAGCACGCTGCCGACATTGTCCATGGAGGTATAATACAGACGGCCCCCATCCACCGTAACATCTCCCGTGATCTCCCCGGAACCGTTGGCAAGGATACCCATCGTTTCCCCTACCGTGAAGGCGTCCTGGAAATGCATGGTTCCCGCAGAGGCGGAAAGGGTGCCGTTTCCCGACAGTCCCGTCACGGTCATGGTTCCGGAGCCGGCATCCAGTCGTCCTCCGGCAAGCGCGGCATTAATGGAACCGGTCCTGGAGAGGACGGCGCCGGAATTGACGGTATAGGTTCCCGTAAGCGCCACGTTCTCGGAAAGATGCACCCAGCCCGACTGGGCGACGAAGTTGCCTGCCCCGGTGATGGAATTGTCAATGACATCCGCCGCATCCCCCGCAGTGCCGTAATAGGTCAGGTACTGGGAGTTGGCCGAAGTAGTAACGGCAGCAGTCCCAAGGGAACCGGAAGCCCCGATGCCCAGAGAGGCAGAGCTGCGCGTAATGGCAATCGTTCCCCCAATTTCATTGGCGGTGTTGAGCAGGTTGTAATAGGCATATTCATTCGCGCCGCCGCTGATGGAAAAACCGCTTGCCGCCGTGAGTACACCGGAAAACTTTACATTCTTGCCCCAGCTGGATGTCAGGTTGACGCCAGTACCGAAAACCGCCGCTCCGGAAAAGTTAAAACCGCCGCTGTTGACGGAAGTGGCGTTATAGCCGGCATACCCCGTCACGGAAGGACCGTCCTGGATACTCAGTGTAGTGCCGTCACCCATCACCAGTTTCTGGGACCAGGTGACATTTCCGGAGAACAGGGAAAGAGTGCCTCTGCTGATTTTCAAGGTGGCGTTCGGAGATGCCGCGGGAGTAAGCGCCGTATTCTTGTCGGAATTGCCCAGGGTGAAGGTGCCTCCCCCCGTATAGTCCACCGTTACGGTGCCGCCGAAACTGCCGCCGTAAGAGGAAGAATCCCCCGTAATGGTCAGCGTGGTTCCCTCCCCGGTGATCAGAGCTGCGGCATTGTTGTGCTCCAGCTTGCTGATGGAAGTGTTCACGCCGGCTTTCAGGACGGAAGCGCCCGTCGTGTAACCGTAGCCGCCCAGTTTGATCGTGGCGTATTGGGCGGCCTGTGCGTGGTTGAGGTTCAGGATGTTGTTCTGAGATCCCCCCGTCGTGTTGGAATAAAGGGAAATGATTCCGTTGAAAGTGCCTGCCCCGTTCAACGTCAGGGTGGAAAGGCTGGCGCCCCCGCTGGCCACGCGGTTTACCGTCAGGATGGCTTCCGGAGCCGTCCCGTTCAAATTGGTGATAGCGGCCGTACCGGCTCCGGCAAAATTCAAGGTAGTAGAAGCCGTAACAGTACCGACATCATAGGAGGCCGAGCCTCCCGCCGCCACATTCACCTGGGTTCCGTCAAAGGCAACATCCGCCGCATAAGACTGTGATGCTGTCACCAGAAGACCAGAAACTCCTGCCAGCGTGGCGGTGCCAAGCGTTACTCCGGAAAAGGAGGTCATCAGGGCAGCCAATAAATTCAAAGGGAGGTGTAATTTCATGAAACGTTTGATAATTAGGTATTTAATAAACAAATAAGGCTCTTTCCCACAACACGGCAAGGGAAATATGATTGTGAATATAAATAAGGAATTCGCAATCCGCT
>ERZ773185.593-NODE-593-length-31918-cov-4.126605_pt1 | contig 31918 bp, 24 predicted proteins | sample MGYA00580531_ERZ773185 | MGnify/ENA primary metagenome ERZ773185 (study PRJEB29015, sample SAMEA2737799) | human gut metagenome | biome: human gut; feature: human-associated habitat; material: faeces | place: China | collected 2012 ...
CCACTTTCAGGAGCCGGAGGACTGGATCTACCGCGCTGTTCTGCAGGCCGGCAACAACGTCAAGTGCGTCTTCACCGTGCACAACGTCAAGTTCCAGGGCCAGTACGGCGACAAGATGCTCCAGGACGTCCTGGGCGTGGACGACATTCCCGCCGCCCGCGACCAGCTGCGCTGCGACGCGGACTCCATCAACTTCATGAAGGGCGCGCTCTGCTACTCCGACTGGCTCACCACCGTGAGCCCGAGCTATGCCTGCGAGCTGCAGATGCCCTTCTTCGGCGAGGGGCTCGACGGCATCTTCCGCCGCCGCAGCAACATCCTCTCCGGCATCCTGAACGGCATTGACCAGGGCATCTGGAACCCTGCGACAGACTCCATGATCCCCAGGAACTTCTCGCCCAAGGACATGAGCGGCAAGGCCGAGTGCAAGCGTGCCCTGCAGGAGGAGCTGGGCCTGGCCCAGGACCCCACCCGCCCGCTCGTGGTCTCCATCGGGCGCCTCACCAACCAGAAGGGCCTGGGCCTGGTGCGCTACGCCATGGACGGCCTCATGGCCCGCGGCGTGCAGGTGGCCGTGCTGGGCACCGGCGACGCCGACCAGGAGGAGGCGTTCAGCTACTTCAGCAACAAGTACGGCAACCAGATGTGCGCGCGCATCGCGTTTGACAACGCGCTTTCGCACCGCATGTACGCCGGCGGTGACCTGCTGCTCATGCCGTCCGAGTTTGAGCCGTGCGGCCTCTCGCAGATGATCGCCATGCGCTACGGCACCCTGCCCGTGGCGCGCGAGACCGGCGGCCTGCGCGACTCCGTCCAGCCGTACAACAAGTTCACCGGCGAGGGCACCGGCTTCAGCTTCGCCAACATGAACGCCGACGAGATGGCAGACACCCTGCTGGGCGCCTGCGAGATTTTCTGGACCGACCAGAAGGCCTGGTCCCAGCTGCAGCAGCAGGCCATGGCCGCCGACTTCAGCTGGCGCCGCGCCGCAAACGACTACATGGACATCTACCACCGTCTCCACCCGGAGATCATCCGCTACAACAAGAGAAGAGACAGGTAAGAGACTTGAGAGCTTGTCACGTAACCTCAAGATCGGAGTACAGAAGTCCCTTCGGTGCCGTCCAGCTGGGCGGCACCGTCGTACTGGGCATAGACGTCTGGGGAGAGGACGCCGTGGGTGCCACTCTGCGCGTCTGGACCGACGAGCGGGGAGAAGAGCTTCTCCCCATGGAGGGGGCCTGCGAGGGCGACCACGTCCACTACTCCGTGAGCTACACGCCGGCGCAGACGGGCGTGGTCTGGTACAGCTTTGACCTGGCCGCGTCCGACGGCGCCACCTGGCGCTACGGCGCCCGCGAGGGCTGGACCACCGGCGAGGGAGACTTTGCCTACGGCGACCCGCCCTCCTTCCAGCTGACCATCTACGTCCCGCGCCAGACCCAGCCAGACTGGTACAAGAACGGCATTGTCTACCAGGTCTTTCCCGACCGCTTTGCCCGCGGGGCGGACTGGCGCGAGCGTGCCGAGAAGGCGCTGGCCGCCCGCCGCGAGGGCCCTGCGCGCGTGCTGGTGGAGGACTGGGACACGCCGCCCACCTACCGCAAGAGCGAGGACGGGGACATCCTGGAGTGGGACTTCTACGGCGGCACCCTGCGTGGCGTCCGCGAGAAGCTCGACTACCTGGCAGACCTCGGCGTGACCGTGATCTACCTCAACCCCATCTTTGAGGCGGCCAGCAACCACCGCTATGACACGGCCGACTACCTGCGCATTGACCCCATGCTGGGCGACGAGGAGGAGTTCTGCGCCCTGGCCCGCGAGGCCGCTGAGCGCGGCATCTCCATCATGCTGGACGGCGTCTTCAACCACTGCGGCCAGGACTCCCGCTACTTCAACCGCTACGGCAACTACCCCGAGCCGGGTGCCTGGCAGGGCGACGAGTCTCCCTACCGCGACTGGTTCTTCTTCAACGAGGACGGCACCTATGACGGCTGGTGGGGCAACCCCGACCTTCCCGACGTAAACGAGAAGAACCCGGAGTACCACGAGCTCATCTGCGGGCAGGACGGCGTGGTGCGCAAGTGGCTGCGCGCCGGCGCTCGCGGCTGGCGCTTGGACGTTGCCGACGAGCTCTCCGACGGCTTCATCGAGGACATCAAGGCCGCAATGGTTGCCGAGCGTCCGGACGGCGCCCTCGTGGGCGAGGTCTGGGAGGACGCCTCCAACAAGATGGCCTACGGCAAGCTGCGCCAGTACTTTGAGGGCACCGAGCTCGACGGCACCATGAACTACCCGCTGCGCACGGCGCTGCTGGCCTTCGTGCGCAACCAGATCGGCGCGCCGGAGATGGCCGCACGCCTGGAGCAGCTGCGCGAGAACTACCCGCGCGACGCGTTCTTCTCCTGCCTCAACCTGCTGGGCAGCCATGACCGCGAGCGCCTCTTCACCATGCTGGGAGACGCGCCCGACCCCGACACCCTCTCCGAGGAGGAGTGCGCGGCGTTCCGTCTGGACGAGGGCCACGCCAGCCTTGCCATGAGCCGCCTGTGGCTCACGGTGCTGCTGCAGATGACGCTTCCGGGCGTGCCCTGCATCTACTATGGCGACGAGCGCGGCATGGAGGGCTTCCGAGACCCGTACAACCGCGCGGCCTTCCCCTGGGACGGCGGCCGCATGGACTGCGCCACGGTCTTCCGCAACGCCATCGCCGTGAGAAAGGCCCTGCCGGTCCTGACCACGGGTGACTTCGAGCCCTTTGCCGACGGCGAGGACGTCTTTGGCTTCTGGCGCCGCGGCGAGGACGGCGAGTGCGTCTGCGTGCTTGCCAACGCCAGCCTGCACGACGCCCACACCGTGCGCGTCCCCATGGCCGGCGAGGCCGTGTCCGACGTGGTGAGCGGCGCTGCCCCCGCCGTGGTGGACGGCTGCGCCGAGGCCTTCCTCTGGCCCTTGGGCACCGCCGTGCTGCACTTCCACAAGCAGCGCCGCCTGCAAGAGCCGCTCGAGCCAGGCATGGGCGTGCTCTGCCACGTGACCTCGCTTCCCAACGAGGGCAGGCCCGGCACGCTGGGCGCCCCGGCCCGCCGCTTTGTGGACTGGCTCGCCGAGTGCGGCCAGACCTACTGGCAGGTCCTGCCGGTCAACCCGGCCGACGGCTACGGCTCTCCCTACGCCGGGCTCGCCGCCTTCGCGGGCAACACCTGCCTTCTGGAGAAGGACCCCGCCGACGTCCTGGCAGAGCTCAAGGATGCTGACGACGACCCTGACTACCAGGCGTTTCTCGAGAAGAACAAGTACTGGCTCACGCCCTATGCCACCTTCCGCGCCATCAAGGACCTCCTGGGGGAGGGCCCGTGGCAGGAGTGGCCCGACGCCTACGCGCGCTTCTCGCCTGGGCTGGCGCGGCGCGTGGAGCTGGCCGACGGGGTTGACCGCCACCGCAAGCTGCAGTACGAGTTCCAGCGCGAGTGGGACGAGCTGCGCGCCTACGCCAACGGGCGCGGCGTCAGGATAGTGGGCGACATGCCCATGTACGTCTCCGGCGATTCCGCCGACGTCTGGGCCGAGCGCGACATCTTCGAGCTTGACGAGAAGGGCTATGCCCAGGTCCAGGCCGGGTGCCCGGGTGACGGCTTTGACCCGGAGGGCCAGCTCTGGGGCAACCCCACCTACCGCTGGGACGTCCTTGCGGCCCGTGGCTACGACTGGTGGCTCGCCCGCCTGGAGCGCGCCATGGAGACCTACGACTACGTGCGCCTTGACCACTTCATCGGCTTCAGCTCGTACTACAAGATCGCCAAGGGCAAGCCCGCCCGCGAGGGGTCCTTCTCGTTTGGGCCGGGCCTTGACCTGTTCCGCGCCGCGTACCAGAAGCTGGGCCCCCTGCCCTTCATAGCCGAGGACCTGGGCGTCATCACGCCTGCCGTGCGCGCCCTCATTGCCGAGACTGGCATTCCGGGCATGGACATCGTGCAGTTCAGCGATGGCGACGTGCGCGAGGGCTACGAGCCCAAGCCGGACACCGTCACCTTCACGGGCACATACGACAACCAGACCCTCCTGGGCTTCTGCCAGAGCCGCTTTGGCCTGGAGGGAGACGAGGCCACCCAGATGGCAGACCGCATTGCCGCCAGCGTCCTGGGCAGCAAGAACGACGTGGCCATCATGCCGCTCCAGGACGTCCTTGGCCTGGACGACGCGGCCCGCATGAACGTGCCGGGCGTGGCCGAGGGCAACTGGAGCTGGCAGGCGGCGTGGGAGGACGTCGTCGCGGCAACGGGGCGCCTCACGCAGATGGCGCAGGCCTCCGGGAGATTCCGCGAGGCCGGCGCCTAGGCGTTGCGCGGGGGTACCTTCGCGCCCTAACCTAGGGCAGTTGAGAGTTTTTGGCGCCTCGGCGCCACGAGACAAGCAAGCAAAGCTCGTTTTTAGACGAGAGGAGCGCAACATGAAGTCAATCATCCCCGCCGCCGGCCTGGGCACCCGCTTCCTGCCGGGCACCAAGGTGACGCCCAAGGAGATGCTGCCGGTGCTGGACAAGCCGGTCATCCAGTACGTCGTCGAGGAGGCCCTGGCGCCTGAGGAGGTGGACGAGTGCATCATCGTCTCTTCCCAGGCCAAGCCCCAGATCATGAGCTACTTCACCCCTGACCTGGCCCTTGAGGACCTGCTGCGCTCCCGCGGCAAGGAGGGCTACGCCGACGCCGTCAAGGAGGCCGGCTCCCTCCCTGTGGACTTCTGCTTCCAGAGCGAGCCCCTGGGCCTGGGCCACGCCATCCGCTGCGCCTCCTACGCCACCGGCGACGAGCCCTTCTTCGTGCTGCTGGGCGACTACATGGTGCCCGACAAGAAGATCCTGCCGCGCATGATGGAGGTCTCCAAGGCCCACGGCGGCGCGTCCGTCATCGCCGTTGCCCCGTGCCCGGAGGAGGAGGTCAGCCGCTACGGCATCATCGCCGGCAAGCAGGTGGGCTCCATCGCCGAGTTCCCCGAGGCTGGCGAGAACGACGAGGGCGCCGTCTGGAAGCTCACCGGCATGGTCGAGAAGCCCAAGGCCGCCCTTGCTCCCAGCCGCCTGTTCATCGTCGGTCGCTACCTGCTCTCCCCGCGCGTCATGGAGTTGCTGAAGGACCAGAAGCCGGGTGCCGGCAACGAGATTCAGCTCACCGACGCCATGGAGCGCTGCCTGGCCGAGGAGGAGTTCTACGCCCTGGTCATCGACCCCAAGGAGGGCTACGACACGGGCACCGTCGCGGGCTGGATTGCCACCAACGCCCGCATGGCCCAGGCCGACCCGCGCTTTGCCTCCGCCTTCGAGGAGGCCATGAGCGAGTAACTGGGGCTTCTCGGCTACAATAACCGCAGATAAAACCTAACGAGCGAGCCGGGGTTCCGTGGAACCTCGGCCGCTTTGCGTGCGAAAGGCCCCGTTCATGTTCATCAACCGCGTTTCTCGCCGACTGCTGGCCGCGCCCGAGATGGCGCCTCTGCTGAGGGAGCTTTCCGCCGGAAACGACGCCACGCTGGCCGTGGCGCAGTCCGCCCGCCCGCTGGTGCTGGCGGCGCTGTGGGCCAAGGACCCGCGGCCGTGCCTCCTGGTGGTCTCCGGCGAGGAGGCGGCCGACCGCACGGCGCGCTCGCTTGCCGCATGGCTGGGCCAGGACATGGTCTGCCGCTACCCGGAGCGCAAGGACCGTCCGTGGTCCGAGGCTGCCCCGGACGACGCCGTCATCGGCGCGCGCTGCCAGGCCGTGAGCCGCCTTGCCGCTGGCGAGAAGTGCCTGGTGGTGGCCAGCGCCCACGCGCTTTTGCGCCGCGTGCCGCCCGTGGGCAGCGGCTACTTTGCCTCCAGCACGTTTGCCGTGGGGGACGAGGTGCCCTTCGAGGACGTGCCGGCGCTTCTCGTCGGCATGGGCTACGCGGACAACGGCGAGGTGGATGCGGCCGGCGCCTTCCACGTCCACGGCGACGTGGTGGACGTCTGGCCCGCCCAGTCCACCTCGCCCGTGCGCCTGGAGTTCTTTGGCGACGAGATCGACCGCATCCGCCGTATGGTGCCCTCCACGGGCCAGACCATCGGCGAGCTGGAGTCCGTCACGGTGAGCCCCTGCCGCGAGATGGCCTTCACGGACGAGACGGTGCGCCGCGCTTCTCGCGCACTCTACAACCGCGCCCAGAATGACGACCGCATAGCTGCCGACCTGGACCTCATTGAGCGCCGCGCCCCGCAGCCGGCCCTGGAGCGCTACCTGCCCGTGCTTTACGGCGGCAGTGCCTCGCCGCTGGAGCACATGTGCGCCGAGGCGCTGGTGGTCCTGGCCGAGCCGCGCGCCCTCTTTGACGACTGCATGCGCGCCATGGACGAGGTTATGGTCGCCGCCGGCAGCGCCCACGTCAGCACGGAGGGGCTCTACACGCCGCCGCGCCAGATGGACTTTGGCCGCCAGCAGAGGCTGTCCTTCTCGTCCATCCTGCGCGCGGGGTCCGGTGCCGTGACGGCGGAGCTGCCCGTGCGCCAGCCGGGCATCGCGGGCTCCGACGCCAAGCTGCTGGGCCGCGTGCGCCAGCTTCTGGCAGACAACGGCTCGGTGCTCTTTGCCGTGCCGGACCGGGCGGCCCGCGAGGCCCTTGAGCTGCGCTTCAATGACGAGTCCATCCCGTTTGCGGAGTCCCTGGGCTCGGCCGAGGACAACGCCTGCCGCATCACGGACCCGGCGGCGCCCGACTCCGGCCGGCCCCTGCCGCGCGGCCAGGTCACGTTCTTTGACGCGCCGGTGCCGGCGGGCATCGTCATCCCGTCTGCGGGCCTGGCGGTCTTCTCGGTGAGCGACCTCAGCTCCCGCACGGCAAAGTCCCGCCGCCGTGCGCGCCGTGTTGACCCCACGAGCGTGACCTTCCCCTTCAAGCCGGGAGACTACGTCGTCCACGCCACGCACGGCATCGCCCTCTTTGCCGACATCGTGCGCCAGGACGTGGCCGGCAAGGACCGCGACTACTTCCTGCTTGAGTACGCGGGCGGCGACAAGCTCTACGTGCCTCTTGAGCAGGTGGACCGCATCACGCGCTACGTGGGCCCGGACGGCAAGAGCCCGCGCCTCACGCGCCTGAACACCGCCGACTGGAGCCGCGCCACCGGCAAGGCCCGCAAGAGCGCCAAGAAGCTGGCCTTTGACCTGGTGGACCTCTACACGCGCCGCGCCTCTGTGACCGGCTACGCCTTTGGCCTGGACACCCCCGTCCAGCAGGAGATGGAGTCCAACTTTAGCTACGAGCTCACGCCCGACCAGGCTAACGCCGTGGCTGACATCAAGGCCGACATGGAGGCCAGAAAGCCCATGGACCGCCTGCTCTGCGGAGACGTGGGCTTCGGCAAGACCGAGGTCGCCCTGCGCGCGGCCTTCAAGTGCTGTCAGGACGGCAAGCAGGTCATGGTGCTGTGCCCCACCACCATCCTGGCGCAGCAGCACTACGAGACGTTCTTCTCGCGGTTTGCCCCGTTTGACCTCAAGGTGGCTGTGCTCTCCAGGTTTGTGACGCCGGCCCAGCAGAGGCGGGCGCTGGAGGGCTTTGCGGAGGGCTCGGTGGACGTGCTCATTGGCACGCACCGCCTGCTGTCTGCCGACGTCAACCCCCATGACCTGGGCATGGTTGTCATTGACGAGGAGCAGCGCTTTGGCGTGCAGCACAAGGAGCAGCTCAAGAACATGCGCGAGCAGGTGGACGTGCTGACGCTCTCGGCCACGCCCATCCCGCGCACCATGCAGATGGCCATGAGCGGCGTGCGCGACATGAGCCTCATCATGACGCCGCCACCGGGCCGCCTGCCGGTCAAGGTCACGGTGGGGGAGTACGACTCCGACCTGGTGAGCGCCGCCATCCGCCAGGAGATGGGTCGCCACGGGCAGGTCTACTACGTGAGCAACCGCGTCCACACCATCGACGACGCGGTGGAGCGCGTGCGCGAGGCGGCGCCCGAGGCCCGCATCGGCGTGGCCCACGGCAAGATGACCGCACGCGAGGTCGAGGACGTGATGCTGGAGTTTGCCGAGCACGAGATAGACGTGCTGGTGGCGACGACCATCATCGAGAGCGGCATCGACAACCCGCACACCAACACGCTCATCATCGAGGACTCCCAGCGCCTGGGCCTGGCCCAGCTCTACCAGCTCAAGGGCCGCGTGGGCCGCGGTCGCACGCAGGCCTACGCGTACTTCATGTTCCCCGGCGAGACGCCCCTCACGCCCGAGGCAACCGACCGCCTGACGGCCATCAACGAGTACCAGGACCTGGGCAGCGGCATGAAGATCGCCATGCGCGACCTGGAAATCCGCGGCGCCGGCTCCCTTATGGGCGCCGAGCAGCACGGCAACCTCAGCTCCGTGGGCTTTGACCTCTTCACCCAGATGCTCGGCGAGGCCGTGGCCGAGGCACGAGGCGAGACGCGCGAGGTCGAGGAGGCCGAGGTCACCATCAACCTTCCGGCCGACTTCTACCTGGCCGAGGAGTACCTGCCCGAGGTGGACCGCCGCGTGCTGGTCTACCGCAAGCTGGCAGCCGCCGTGGACCTGGCCGAGGTGGACGATCTGCAGAAGGAGACCGAGGACAGCTTTGGCGCGCTGCCGCTGGCGGGCCGCAACCTCTTCGACCGCGCGCGCATCCGCATCCGCGGCCAGCGCCTGGGCGTGACGAGCGTGAGCCTGACCAACGGCCGCCTCATCTACCAGGGCATAGAGGTCCCGCGCGACGTGGCACTCAAGCTCCGTGGCCAGGGCGCGCTCAACTACCCCAAGAGCCACAAGCTGGCCTACCCCTTCCATCGCGGCGACGGCGAGGTCATGCCCGCCGCGGTGGCGGTGCTGGAGGCCGTCGGCGGCGACGACGAGGCTGAGGACTAGCGGGCGAGAAGGGCGTGGGGGTGGGATTTTCTCGCGACTGCGCGGCCTCTTCGTGGCCTTGCGCCCTTCTCGGCTTAACTGCGTTGAATCTTTGATGCTGCGGGCTAGCGGCGAAAACCGTCCAAGCCCCTGACCAGGCATTTCTCGCCAAGTCCAAAAGCTCTAGGCGAGAAAACCATGCATTTGCATCAAAGATTCAACGCAGTTAAGGACTGGCCCAAGGATTGGCTCCTGTTGTGGCTTTCTTGTGGGCTGAGGCCATACGATTAGAGTACTGATATAGATAACCTAGCTTGTCACACGGCTTATCCTGCTGAAAGAGCAAACTTACTGCTAGCTTGCACCACACTTTCACGAAGCTTCCCCGGCATGGAATTCCCAAATTCGATAGGCTGCGTCCTCAACTGAGGAGAGCTGCGAGGGAGGGATTATGGATGAGGTGTTGTGCCTGGGCGGGCTGACTGCCCTTGAGTATTGGCGGCAGGTCCGCATGCGCGTGGCCGCGGCCAACGTGCCTGGCGAGTACGAGGCTGCCAAGCCGCCGCTGTTGGTCCGGCTCCTGTTTGAGGATGACCCGTTGCTTGACCTTGCCGCCATGCCGGAGGCTTCTGCGCTGACGGCGGCTCCTGCAACGCTTGATTCCGCGCTTGCCGCGGAGGGCGTTCGCGCGTGCGTAGACCTGTCGGCACCTCTGAACTGCTATGTTCGCAACAGCGCGGGGAGAAGGTACTGCGCCGGCGTCAATACCGTGACCCTTGGGGGCGAGTTTCCGCCGGGCTCGTTTGTCTGGGACGCTCGCGGTTTTGCTGTACCGGCGCCCGAGCTTCTGGCACTGCTCCTTGGCCGGGTGCTCTCTGCAGGTCGGCTCCTTATGGTGTTGTCGGAGCTCTGCGGGCTCTATGCGCTTGGTGCAGCTGGCATGGCCGCCGTCCCTCCGCTCACGACGTGTGAGAAGATCAGGGCGTACGCCTGCGAGCTGGCCGCCTTGCGCCGTGGCTTGGGCCAGCGCATGCCCAGGGGGACGCCTGCCGTGCTGGGGATTTTGCCGCACGTTACGGAGTGGGCGGCGTCTCCTGCCGAGGTGGCGATCGCGCTTCTGCTGAGCTTGCCCGCCGATGTGGGCGGCTTTGGGCTGCCGACTGCGAGTCTTAATCAAAAGATTGCGGTTATGGGCAGCGAATACATCTGTGACCTGGCCTGGAATGACGGTGCATGTCTGCTTGAGTACCAAGGCGAGACGCACAAACAGCGCTGGAGGTGCGTGGCCGACAGGCGCAAGCACAACGCTTTGCGCGGTGACGGCCGCGTGCTGCTCGAGGCGGGCCGTGATGACCTTATGACCTTTGCGGGAATGAACCAGCTTGCGGGGGTTCTCGCGGATGTCCTTGGGGCCCACCTGCCGCCTGCGACAAAAGAGGTGCTTCAACGCCGCATTGACCTGCGATCGGAAGTCCTCGAGTGTTTCTCGCCAAAGATCTAGGGCATCGCTTGCCCCCGCCGGCGTCCTTGCCGTGCATTCTTCTCGCCTTAACTGCGTTGAATCTTTGATGCTGCAAGCGGGTGGAGAAAACCGACCAAGCCTCTGACCTGGCCTTTCTCGCCAGCCTCACAAGCGCCAGGCGAGAAAACCCTGCATTTGCATCAAACTTTCAACGCAGTTAAGCCATCGCGGTGACAGCAAGGTCGGTAGTGGCGACGGGTACTTAGAGGTTGTCTATGGCTCGGTACTCGAACTTGTCGCCGCGGTAGCGCGTCAACGCATACTCGTAGGGGCGTCCGTCGGCGAGAAAGGCAACTCGCTCCATCTCGAGAAGCGGCTGGCCAAAGGAGATCTGCAGGCGGGCGCGCTCCTCGGTCGTGGGCATGGCGGCGCGGACGGACTTGTGAATGCTGCTGACCTTGAGCCCCAGCTTATCGCTGGCAAACTTGATGATGCTCCCGGTGGCGTCCTCGTACTTGAAGCCTGCGGCAAGGTCGATGGGAATGTAGACGTACTCAACGGCAAAGGGCCCCGACTTGGTGCGCATCACGCGCTTCACCGAGTAAGCAAAGGCATGGTTGTCCATGTCAAGCAGGTGAGAAACCTCTGCCGGTGGGCGAACGACGGCAAGGTCATCGAGGTCGATCGTGACCTCTTGTTCCTCGTTGGGGTCCTCTTTGTAGTTGATGATCCGATTGTAATTCTGCCAATAGAGGTCGGACTCCATGGCAAAGCTCTTGACGAACATCCCTGCGCCACGGCGACGTGTGATGAGCCCGCGGTCTGACAGCTCGGTGAGGCCCTGGATTTCCGAGAACTACGAGGTTGCGCCTGACAGCTTCCACAAGACCCTCAGGGCGGTCAATGCCACGCCGGACGAGGCACTTGTCCTCTCCGTCGGCAAGGGTACGCCGCTGCTTGAGGTCGAGCAGGTCGGCTATCTCGATGACGGAAGGCCCTTTGAGTACCTTCTTGCCCGCTTCCCCGGAGACCTTGCCGAGTACCAAACGGTGGATTCTGATTCGCTGCCTGTTTAGAAGACTATTCGGAGGCGTCGAATGACTTCGCTCTCAATGCCCAAGGCAGTAATTTTTGATATGGACGGGCTCATGGTTGATTCCGAGCCCGTATGGGGGAAGGCCTGGAAGATGGCCCTTGCCAAGGAGGGGCTTGAGCTCAAGCCCGGGTTCCAGGAGGCGCTTGCGGGCTCAGCTAGGCCGCGCGCTCTGCAGCTGACCCACGAGTTCTACGGGGAGGGCGAGGGCGTCACCCGAGCCTTCGAGGATCACTACGATGTGGTGGAGCAGCTCTTCATCGAGCAGGGCGCTCCCAAGATGCGTGGCCTAGACGAGCTTTTGGCCTGGCTAAGCGAGAAGGGCCTTCCGCTTGCGGTGGCGTCCTCCACGGCAAGGCCGTCTGTCGAGGCGGTTCTTGAGCACGCGGGCATCAGGCACTTCTTCAAGGCGATTTGCACCGGAGACCAGGGATTTCCCTCAAAGCCCGCGCCGGACATCTTCCTTGCGGCGGCCGAGGGACTGGGCGTTGAGCCTGGTGAGGCCTGGGTCCTCGAGGACAGCCCTGCGGGAATACGTGCAGCAATTGCGGGCGGCTTCACGCCCGTTATGGTGCCCGACCTGGTCCAGCCCGATGACGAGCTGCGCGCGAGCGTCCCTGTCTTTGGCAGCCTGCTCGACGTCAAGGCTGAGCTGGAGAAGCTCGCGAATTAGCCTTTCTAGAGCGTGCTCTTCTCGCCCCCGGCTGCGGTGTCCCCGCGGTCGGGGGCTTAACTGCGTTGAATCTTTGATGCAAATGCGCGTTTTTCTCGCCCTTCGCTCGTGAGGCTGGTGAGAAATGCCTGGTCAGAGGCTCGGCGCGGATTTGCCATTGAGCGACGGCATCAAAGATTCAACGCAGTTAAGCCTGACGTTTCAATAGCCCTGCGCCGTGCCGTCCGTGGGACAATGTGGCGAGAAAAACGTGCGAGCAGAAGGGAGCCACGATGAGGTTCGTGTCGGGCAAGTTCAGGCAGCCGGAGTGCCGGCTTGAGGACGGCCGTGCGCTGTCTGACCTGGTAGACGAGCAGAACGCGTCGCGCGCGGAGGCGCCGGCGGGCAATCCCGAGATGGACCGGCTCGTCCGCACCATCTGGCGGCTGCGCCAGGCCGACGGCTGCCCCTGGGACCGCGAACAGACCCACGGCTCCATCACCAAGAACATGGTCGAGGAGGCCTACGAGGCCGTTGACGCCATCGAGGCAAACGACGTCGCGCATCTCTGCGAGGAGCTCGGCGACGTGCTCGAGCAGGTGCTTCTCCACGCGCAGATAGCCGCCGACGCCGGCGAGTTCACCATCGAGGACGTGGCCCACGGCCTCAACGAGAAGCTCGTCCGCAGGCACCCGCACGTCTTTGGAGACCTCGCGGCAGCCTCGGACGGTCAGGCGCCCGCCGGCTACGAGCAGGCTCGCGACGGCGATCGCGTCCTGGACATCTGGGATGACGTCAAGCGCCTTGAGCGCGAGGCCCGCGGCCAGCTCTCCGACGTCGAGCCGGGCCTGCTTGACTCCGTGCCCCAGAGCCTGCCCGCCCTCATGCAGGCGCAGAAGATCTCGAAGCGAGCGGCAAAGGCGGGCTTTGAGTGGGCCGACCTGGCCGGCGTCTGGGACAAGGTGGCCGAGGAGCGCGCGGAGTTCGAGGCAGAGGAGCCGGGCACCGCGGCATCGCAGGAGGAGTTCGGAGACCTGCTGTTTGCGCTGGTCAACGTCGCGCGCTGGTCTGGCGTGGACGCCGAGGAGGCCCTGGCCGCGTCAAACCGCAAGTTCCGCCGCCGCTGGGCGCGCATGGAGGAGCTCGCCCGCGTGCAGGGCCGTGCCGTGGAGGACCTCTCGACCGTCGAGCAGAACGAGCTCTGGGACCGTGCTAAGGGTGAGGAGAAGCCCGCGGAGTAGCCGGTGGCCGCGTGGCCTTTGGTATAACAGGGTTGAGGGCTGCGCCGCGCACGCGCGCGCCGCCGTCACGCCAACATCGAACTAGAAATGAACCAGGGCATGATTGACTCTTCTACCAGGCGCTCCTCTGCAGAGCAGGGCGCTCCACGCGTCTATGACCGGCCTCGCCCGGCCGTGACCGAGTTCTCCCGGCGGGGGTCGAAGACCACCGTCTCGCAGGAGTTTGCAACCCACACCGGCGCCGCCGCAAAGAGCCTGGGCTCCGTCCTGGGCCGGGGCAGTCGCGCCGCGTCGGGCCGTCCCGCTGCCGCGGCGCGCACTTCTCGCCGTGCGGAGAGGCCGGAGCGCCACAACGCCACGGCTCACGTGGAGGCCGCGCAGCAGGCCAAGGACGCCGTGGCCGCAAAGGCCGGCGCGGTGGGCGGCTTCTATGTCAGCCACAAGCTGCTGTGCATTGCAGCTGGCGTGCTGGTTGCCGCCGCGCTGCTGCTCTACGGACCGGTGGCCACTTACTACCGCGCCTGGCGCGCCGGGCTTGACCTGCAGGCCCAGTACGACGCGCTGGCCCAGAGCAATGACCAGATCCAGCAGCAGAACGACGCGCTTCTCACGCGCGAGGGCATAGAGGAGGAGGCTCGCCGCCGCGGCTACGTGGGTGCCGGCGAGACGGGCGTCGTGGTGGAGGGCCTGCCGGACGACTCCGCCAGCTCTCCTGACGTCACTCCGGAATACCCCTGGTACGTGGGCGTGGGCGACGTGATCTTTGGATACGAGGGGCAATGATGACCAGGGTAGCCTGCATAGACATTGGAACCGTCACCGCCCGCCTTGCCGTGGCGGACGTCGAGGGCGGGCGCGTGGTGCGCCTGGCCAAGCGCTCGCAGATCTGCAACCTGGGCCAGGACGTGGACAAGACCCACCGCCTGCGCCAGGACGCCATGGAGCGCGTCTTTGGCTGCGTGGCCGCCTATGTCGAGGAGGCCCGCCGCGCCGGCGCCACCTCGGCGTGCTGCACGCTGACCAGCGCCGCCCGCGACGCGCAGAACGCCCGCGAGCTGGGTGCCGCCCTGGCCTCGCTGGGCCTTGAGCCCATGGTCATCCCCGGCGCGGTTGAGGGCTCGCTCACCTTCCTGGGCGTGGCGCAGGACTTTGTGGGCCATCGCATCCTCGTGGCCGACAACGGCGGCGGCTCCACGGAGCTGGCAATGGGCTGCCTGGGAACGGACGGCATCCTTGAGCTTGACTTTGTTCGCTCTGTTGACGTTGGCTGCCGCAGGTTGACCGAGCGCTTCCTTGCGGGGGAGGGTCCGGCCGCCGCTGGCGCGCTTCTGTCCGCGCGGGAGCTTGCCGGCCAGAAGTTTGCGCCTGTGATCGCCGAGGGCGGCCTGCGTGCGGCAAGCGTCGCGGCAGCTGTGGGCGGCATCGCTCCGTCAGTCGCCCCCGAGCGCCTGGTGGTCTGCGGCGGAACGGTGACCACGATGGTTGCCGTCAAGAAGGCGCTTGACCCCTACGATCCCGCGCAGGTCCACCTGGCCACGCTCTGCGCGGCAGACGTTCAGGGCATTCAGGACCAGCTCGCAAGCCTTTCTGTGGAGAAGCGCGCGGCGCTGCCGGGCATCCAGCCCAAGCGCGCGCCCGTCATCCTGGGCGGCGTCTGCGCCGTGGCCGAGCTCATGACCCAGACCGGGTTTGACCAGCTCACGGTTAGCGAGAGCGACCTTCTCTTTGGGCTCTCCCTTGCCGCCGCGGCCGCGCTCGAGCGCCGCGACTCGCCGGTCATCTGGAAGCCCGAGATGCGCCCGCTCGTCTCGCCGCAGGGCTAGCCGGGCTTGCGCTAGACTAAATGGACCCCTGGGGGCGTGGCGGAATTGGCATACGCAGTGGACTTAAAATCCACGGCCGAAAGGATTGTGGGTTCGAGTCCCACCGCCCCTACCAGTACCTCTGATATACTCAGAGCTTGCGTCCCCATCGTCTAGAGGCCTAGGACACGGCCCTTTCAAGGCTGTAACACGGGTTCGATTCCCGTTGGGGGCACCAGACATTGCAGCAGGTCAGAGGAATTCGAGCCTCTGGCCTGCTTCTTTTTTCGTGGTACGCCGCATGGAGTTGCGCAGCGTTACGCCGTACTCCGCAGATGCAAAACCCGGCCGTTGACTCCCCCGGCAATGAAGCTATACTTCTCTGTTATTAGATGGTTGTCTAACTATCTAATAACAGAGAAGTACATGGACACTCAAGAAAGGAGGCGTTATGGCAGGAGAGGGATTCAAGGCGCTCACTGACCCGACGCGCAGACGCATTCTCGAGCTGTTGGAGACCGACGACCTCACGGCAGGCGAGCTCGCCGCGCACTTCGACATCAGCAAGCCCACGCTCAGCCATCACCTGGCAACACTCAAGGCCGCCGGCCTCGTCACGGACGAGCGCCATGGCCAGAACATCGTCTACAGCCTCAACACCACCGTCATGCAGGACCTGATTGGCTGGTTCCTTGGTTTTACGGAGGACTCTCATGAATAGCACCAACAACGGCAGCACCCACGACCTCGTCTCGCGCAACTGTCTCATCGCACTTGCCGCGCTTTCCGGCGCAAACGTCATCGCACACCTCATCGCGCTCCCAAGCCTGCCCGCACAAATACCCACCCACTGGGGTGCGAGCGGTGAGGTCAACGGTTGGGGGCCAAGCTGGCTGGCAGCTGCCTTGGGCGCGCTACCCCTCGGGATGCTCGTCCTCATCTACGTGATTCCGCGCATCGACCCCAAAGGCAATGGCTATGCTCGCGCCGGGAAGTTCTATCAGCGCTTCGTTGTTGGCGTTACCCTGCTCATGATTGCCATCAGCTGGCTTCCCGAGCTTACCGTCTGGGGCGTGATAGCAGCCAAGGGCTCCACGAACGTCATCGTCTCCGTGCTGATTGGCGCGCTGCTCGTCGGCATCGGCAACTACATGCCACGTATCGGTCAGAACTACACGATGGGCGTGAAGACCCCCTGGACCCTCAACGACCCGGAGAACTGGCGCCGTACCCAGCGCTTTGGTGGCAAGTGCTTCATGCTCATGGGAATTGCCGTCGCAGCATTTGGCCTCGCGGGACCCTACCTCACGGACGCTGTTGTCGCAGCGGCGATCAGCGTGGTCTGCCTTGGGGGATGCATCGCGATGTACGCCTATTCCTACCTGCTGTTTGTTGGCAAGATTCGCTAAGAGATCATCCGCACTCGCCCCGCCAGGCCCAAGCATCGACTTTCCCGTCCTCGCACGATTCGGCGAACGGCAGCGGCCCGCACAAGCCGATGATCTCGCGAAGGAGACCTGGGCGGGCGATTACGGTAACGGCCGCCGCCGCAAGGCCGTGCTTGGGCCGCGCTACGACGAGGTTATGGCCGTTATCAACGGGCAGACCAAGACCGAGCAGGTCTACGTGGTTCAGAGCGGAGACACCCTCAGCGGCATCGCGTCCAAGTACGGCACCACGTATCAGGATCTCGCCGCGAAGAACGGCATCGGTAACCCGAACCTAATCTACCCCGGCATGCGCCTGGTTGTCTCCTAGGCCGCTCGTGGTATCCTAACGAAGACGATTGTGCCAACGGCGCACCCAAACGCCCGCGCCCCGGCAGACATCCCTGCCGGGGCGCTTTTTTGACCTGCCAATGGGGACGTTGATTATTTGCAGGTAAAAGGGACACTCCTGCCGGGCTCACTGCGCAGTCACTCTGCGGAAAGCCCCAACAGCTCCTTGGCTTGCGACGTTAGAACGTAGCGGGAGGGTCGGCGCGTCGTTCTCGCCAATAGGCCCTTGGCCTCAAGTCGCTCGAGCTCCTTTCTTGCGGTGGGGGCCGAGACGCCCAGGTGCTCGCAGGCCTCTCTTTGCGTGAATCCATCGGGCAGCGAGAAGAGCTCGCGCTCGGCGCCAAATCCAAGGAGCCTCCGCCCACGTTCTTCCGACGCCGCCTCAAGATTCGCCAGCCTCTGTTCAAGCAGCTCCACCGCCAGGTGCTTCTCGGCAAGATCTGCAATCAAATCTTCTTGGGCAACGGAGACCAGCTCAAGCAGCATGAGGACAAAATGGGTGCCCTCGGAGCAGTTGAGCCTGTCCTCGGTGGTGTCAAACGCCTTGTAGTAGGCGCTCTTGTGTTCGGAGATGGTGCGGCAGAGCGAAAGCACCGTGGGCTGAGAGAGCAGGTGACTCAGCTGCAGCGCAAGCAGGTAGCGTCCGGTGCGCCCGTTGCCGTCGTAGAAGGGGTGGACGTACTCGAAGAGAAAGTGGCAGAGCGCGGCTCGGCAGAGCTCAGGCACGTCGTTGCGTTTCGAGAGCGAGATCATGTCTCCCAGCAGCTCTTCGATCCTTGTCTCCGGCTCAACGCCCCGATGGACGACCCTGCCCCCGCGCTTCTCTATGACTACGGGACCGGTGCGAAAGAGGGTGTCTCTGACCAGGTCCTTCTCGTCAATTGAGTCCTTGACCACGGAGTCGTAGATGGTCCTGATCTCTTGAAGCGACTGTGGGGGCACGGGATTGTCGGTGAGTCCCAGGTAGAGCTGTGCCAGCTCGAAGAACGGCGCGTGCGTCGCCTCAGCCGCGCCCACGTTGTTGCCACGGGTCGCGCGTCCGGCCTCAAGCGCAACCTCGATCTGCTTACGGGTGCTGTGGACGCCCTCCATCTCGTTGCTGCAGACCACCTCGTCAAGGATGAGGCTGCGGAGAAACGCCCCGCGCGCGGTCCTGGGCAGGCGACCCCAGAGCTCGGAAACGTCCCTCTCGCGGCGAATGACCTGCTCGCTGGCAAGGGACAGCTCCTTGGGCATCGCGCAGAACAGCTCCCCGTGCTCAAGGGCTATGCCCGTGCGGAAGGTGGAGGGGTCCCCAAGCCTCCTCGCCGCCTCGGCGTCGTGGTTCTGAAAGCGCTGGCTGGTTGGGTCTGCATAGAGCGTTTTCTTGAGCGTCTGATAGGCCAAAGCGTCCCCAATCTTTTCTTTTTAGGAGAGAGTATAGCCACCAAAAAGAAAAAAAAGGCCATTTCTTTCTTTTTCATGGTAGCACTGTAGCCAAAAAAGAAAGCCCTCAAATTGGGGACGTGTTCAAATTTGCGCAAAAACGAACACGTCCCCAATTTGAGGGGTGTGTGCCTTGGGATCTGCGCAAAAGAGCCTTCCGCTGGAGGCCGTATTTGCGCGCGAGGTGGTTTTCGGTGCGTTTGCTCAAAGTTGCCCTCCAGTGGAGGCGAAACTTGAGCGCAGAGAAGCACTTTGGGCCTTTCGCGCAGAAACGCCTTCCAGCGGAAGCCAAATCTGAGCGGGGCGACTGTCCGGCCCCGTCCCCGGTCCCGGCTACCAGTCCAGGTCGTTGCGCTGGGCAAAGGCCTCGGCACCGGCGGAGATGCCGGGCTGGGCGGCGGCCCAGTTGATGAAGTCGGGCACGTCGGCGATGGTGGGCTCCATCTCGTGCACGGCCAGCGTGGCCTCCTCCAGGGAGTTCACCGCCACGGGAGGACGGTCGGGCAGGTAGACCTCCACAAACACGGGCCTCATCAGGGCATACGAGCCGCCCTGGCACAGCCGGTCAAAGCCCGCCAGCGCGCGCCTGGCCGCGCTCATGCGGCCCAGCTTGTACATCAGCACGCACCTGGAGAGGCTCGTCCACGCGTTGTCGTGCCTGCCAAAGCGGGCGTCAAGCTGGTCAAAGCCCCCCTCGTCCTCAAGGCGAGCCAGCGCGATGGCCTCCGTGTGCCGACAGCCGAGCTCGTCGGTGGGCGCCACGGCAATCACGCGCTCGCAGGCCTGGGCGGCCAGCCGGTAGCGTGCGCCGTCGAGCAGCGTGCGGCTGATGGCCGCCTCCAGCCTCAGCTTGGGGCGAGAAAAGACGTCCGTCCAGAGGTCGCATCCCTCGGGCGCGTCGCTGGCGGCGTCCGTGCCGTCGTGCAGGCCCAGCAGCTGCTCCAGCAGCGAGTCCGGGTCGAGGTCTGCCGCCAGGGTGCCCACGAGCTGCGCGTCCAGGCACTTCTCGTCAAGGGCAAGGGCGCGGGCGCAGCCGGCCTGCAGGTTGGCCAGGCGCTTCTGCCGGGCCTTCTGGTACTCGTCGTCCTCAAGCAGGTCGTCGTTGTTGAGCGAGGCGTCGTAGGCCGAGAAGGCGCGCTCGAGCTCCACGTAGGCCTCCTCGGCGGGGGAGTCCACAAACGCGGAGGGGTTCTCCCTCACCGCAAGCAGCAGCTCGGCAAACCCCTGGTCAGAGAGGTCGCCCAAGGCCTTGCGCCTGCGGGCCGCGCAGCGCTGGATAAGCTCCTCGTGCACGTTCACTTGCCCTGCACCCCCTCCTGGCGCATCTCGGCCGCCACCTGCAGCGCAACGGCGGGGTACATCCCGGCCACCTGCGCGGCAACCCAGGCGCCCAAGACGCCGCGACCGGTGCGGTCCGCGCCCTCCTGCAGCAAGACGATGCCCTCGCTGGCGGCAATGATCAGCTCGTCGGCGCTGTAGGGCGCCACGTACAGGCGGGCAAACTCGCCGTCCGGCAGCTCCGTCTGGCGCAGCAGCGTGACGGCGGCCTCGGGGTACGTCCTGCAGATGCGGGCGAGAAGCCCCTGGGCCTCCTCCATGCGGCAGGCCTTGTGGGCAAGCGCCATGCGGGCCATGAGCATCCAGGCGTCGTCGGCCCCACGCGTGGGGGAGATCTTGGCGTAGCGCGCCTCGAGGGCGTCCAGCCCGGACTCGTCCTCGAGCTTTGCCAGCGCGTAGGCGTAGGTGAAGCGCACGTCGCAGGTGTCGGCCGGGTCGCTCTGGAGCAGGCGCTCGCACCAGCTGATGGCCTCGCGGTTGCGGCCGCAGATGAGCGCGCCCCCGGCAAGCGACGCAAGCCAGCGCCAGTAGGGGCGCATGGCCAGCGCGCGGCCCAGGGCCACGCGCTCCTCGTCCTCCGAGGGGTCCTGCGCGTCGCGGGCCTGCTCGCAGGCGGCGCGCACCTCGGGCTCCCGCTTGACCAGGAACTCGTGGCGGGCGTCGAGCCCCGCGACCTCCGGCCCGGACTTCATGCGCAGGGCGTCAAAGCACTTCTCGTCAAGCGAGAGGGCCTCGTCCAGCAAGGACTGGCCGTGGCGGATGAGCTCGGCCGCCTGGTCGGGCTCGGCAAACGGCAGCTTGTAGTCAATGAGCTCGGTGGCACGGCACACCAGGTGGAAGGCACGGTCCGCGTCGGTCTGGGGAAGGGAGTCCCTCTCCTGGGCAAAGCGCCGGCCAAAGTCCGTGAACTCCCTGGCCGCTGCCGGGTCCTGCGGGTCTATGGTGCGAACAAAGCGCAGCGCAAGGCGCTGGTAGTCCTCGCGTCTGGGGTCATGTGCCATGGGGTCTCCTCTCAGGCCCCTATGGTACCTGACATGAGCGAGCTAAACCTGACTTATACCCACCCATGCACGGCGCGTTCTTCTCGGCTAGTAAAAATCCTTGAGCGGGGCGATTTTTTACGCAACCGACTTGGGCCGGCCGCGGCTTCCCCGGACTGCTATGCTTACGGCTGACTGGGGCGAGGGGATAAGCCTCAGGTCAAGGACTTCCAACTTTGCCAAAAACAAGGGGGCTCGCCTCTTGTTTGCAATCCGTCGCGGGGGCGACGGCATACGAATTGGAGGAGTTATGGGACGTTTTACCAACCCGCGTGACCTGTACTTTGGAGAGGGCGCCCGCCACGAGGTCAAGAACCTCAAGGGCAGCAAGGCCATCATCGTCTCTGGCGGCGGCTCCATGCGTCGCGGCGGCTTCCTTCAGGACATCCAGAAGGACCTCGAGGACGCTGGCTTTGAGGTCAAGCTCTTCGAGGGCGTCGAGTCCGATCCTTCCATCACCACGGTGATGAAGGGCGCCGAGGCCATGCGCGAGTTCGAGCCCGACTGGATCATCGCCCTGGGCGGCGGCTCCCCGATCGACGCCGCAAAGGCCATGTGGGTCTTCTACGAGTACCCCGAGGAGTCCTTCGAGAACATCATCCAGCCGTTCTCCTTCCCGGAGCTTCGCCAGAAGGCTCACTTCTGCGCCATCTCCTCTACCTCCGGCACCGCTACCGAGGTCACCGCGTTCTCCGTCATCACGGACTATGACAAGGGCATCAAGTACCCGCTGGCCGACTTCAACATCACCCCTGACGTGGCCATCGTCGACCCCGAGCTGACCTACAGCATGCCCGCCAAGCTCTGCGCCCACACCGGCATGGACGCCCTGACCCACTGCATGGAGGCCTACGTCTCCACCTTCGCCTCCATGTTCACCGACGCCAACGCCCTGCACGGCATCCGTGAGATCGTCGAGTGGCTGCCCAAGTCCTACACCGGCGACAAGGAGGCCCGTCAGCACATGCACGAGGCCCAGTGCATCGCCGGCATCGCCTTCTCCTCTGGCCTGCTGGGCATCGTCCACTCCATGGCCCACAAGACCGGTGCCGCCTTTGAGAACGGCCACATCATCCACGGTGCCGCCAACGCCATGTACCTGGGCAAGGTCATCCAGTGGAACTCCAAGGACCCGCGCGCTGCCGAGCGCTACGCCTACGTTGCCAAGGAGGTCCTGCACCTTCCGGGCGAGACCACCGAGGAGCTCGTGGCTGCCCTGGTCCAGAAGATTCGCGACATGAACGACCAGCTCAACATCCCGCAGTCCATCAAGGACTACGCCAACGGCGGCGTCAAGGTGGACGCCGAGCACCCGCAGATGGTCTCCGAGGAGGAGTTCCTCGCCAAGCTGCCGACCATTGCCGCCAACGCCGAGCAGGACGCCTGCACGCCGGAGAACCCGCGTGAGACCAAGGCCGCTGACTTCGAGAAGATCCTGAAGGCCTGCTACTACGACACGGACATCGACTTCTAAGTCCGGAGTTAACGTTCCTGACGGGCGCCCCCACTCGCCTCTCCACGAAAGTGACCTCGCGCAAAGTACGCGCTCAGAAGCACTTTCTTAGGAGAGGTCGAGTGGGGGCGCCCTGCTGTTGACGCTGTCGCCGGACTTGGAAGGCGATGGGAGTGTCGGGGTAGCAGAGGGCCTGTTGCCGCCTGGGGTGCGGGTTGGGAGCTACGTTTGCGTTTTGTTGCGGGAGCGCCCAGTAGCGGCCCAATCTGCACCTCTGCCAACTGGGCAAACGTGCCTAGAAATTGGGCCGCTACTCGCTCTTCCGCTACAAAACGCAAACGTAGTGTGCGGCGGCAAAAAAGAGGCGAGAAACTCGCGCTTCTCGCCTCTGATGAGTCATCTTGCCTGTGCAGATGCTGCCTGCGACGCCGTTTACTGCTTGGCCTTGGCCTTGGCGGCGTGCTCGCGGACGGCGTCCTGGAAGATGTCGCCGTCGGGGCGGCAGGGGACGAAGTCGTTGCCCTCGTGCTGGCGGGTCTCGTCACCCTTGGCAAGCAGGCAGACGATGGCCGGGCCCTCGCCCTCGTAGGCAAGCTCCGTCGCACGTCGCACGGCGGCCTCGCGGTCAAGAATGACCTCGTAGGGGGTGCCGGCCGGCGTGGCGTCGGCCATCTGCTGGCAAATCTCCTCTAGCGGGTCGTTGGCCGGGTCCTCCTCGGTGTAGATGAGGTAGTCGGCCCACCTGGCGGCCTCCTGCGGCAGCTCCGTGCGGCGCTCGTAGGCCTTGCCTCCCGGCGCGCCAAAGAGGGCGATGATCCGGTAGCCCGGGAACTCCTTCTTCACAGACGGGAAGAACCGCTGGTAGGACAGCTTGTTGTGGGCGTAGTCAACAAGCGCCGTCACCTTCTGGTCCGGCGTGGAGAGAAGCTCCATGCGCCCGGGTACCTTGGCGCGCGAGAGCGGCCCCACGATGTCCTCCTCCGGGATGCCCAGCAGCTCGCAGATGGCAATGGTGGCCAGCGCGTTGTCCACGTTGAAGAGACCCGGCATGGAGAGCACGCAGCTGCCCTCCCAGCTGGGGGTGTGGGCAACAAACTGCACGTAGCCATAGCCGGACTGGATGTCCGAGGCCCAGACGTCAGCGCCCTCGCGCCCCTCCGCAGAGAAGCGCAGCACGCGCGGGCAGCGGCTGGCGCGCTCGGCAATGACGTCGGCATGCTCGCAGTCCATGTTGATCACGGCGGAGCGGCAGATGTCAAAGATGCGCAGCTTGCTCTCGAAGTAGTCCTCAAAGTCCGGGTGCTCCACGGGAGAGATGTGGTCGCGCCCGATGTTGAGGAAGCAGGCCACGTCAAGCGTGAGGCCCAGCACGCGGTCGTACTTGAGGCCCTGGCTTGAGACCTCCATGTCCATGTAGGGCAGGCCGGCCTCGCGCGCGTTGGCCAGGTGACGCCAGAGGTCCGGGCTCTCCGGGGTGGTGTTGTGGCTCTCGGAGTTCTCCACGCCGTCAAAGGTGTCAATGGAGCCGATGACGCCCGTGCCGGAGTAGGGCTTCTCGCCGTCCAGCACGGAGCGCAGCATGTAGGAGACCGTGGACTTGCCCTTGGTGCCCGTGATGCCTACGACCTTGATGTCGTGGTCAGGGTGGCCGAAGGCGTCCGCGGAGGCGTATGCCATGGCGCGGCGCAGGTCGGAGGCCACGAGGGCGGGCACGCCGGGGGCCGCCTGCTCCAGGGAGTCTGCGTGCTCCTCGTCGCACAGATAGGCGACAGCGCCCTTCTCGAGCGCGCTCACGAGGTAGGCCGGGCGGAATGCCTGGCCCTTGCACACGAAGACGTGTCCCGGGCGGACGACGCGGGAGTCGCAGTCGCAGCCGGTGACGGGCGTGGCGCCCGCCTCTTGCGTGAGGTTGCGGACCTCGGCGAGCGTCCCCCGCGCGCGGAGAAGCTCGGCGATGCCGCTGAGGTTTGTCGTATTCATGGCTCCAGTATACGGCCTGGGGCGGCGTTGGCGGCGCCAAGCCGGGCGTATGGTACACTCGCACATTGTTCGGGCGATTGGCGCAGTGGCTAGCGCAGGTGCCTTACACGCACAAGGTCGGGGGTTCGAACCCCTCATCGCCCACCAGAAGAATCCGGCCCTCGGCCCGCGCTTGCGGCCGGGGGCCTTGTTGGATGAAAGGACTCACGTGCCCATCATCATCAAGAACCCAACCGGCGCCCCGGACGGCGCGTCAGGCGAGAAGCCCGCGCGTAGCTTTGGCCGCGCCGCGGACCAGATGCGCCCGGTCACGCTGACCCCCGGCGTCATCAAGAACGCAAGCGGGTCCTGCATGGCCGAGTTCGGCGACACGCGCGTGCTGTGCTGCGCCACCGTTGAGGAGTGCGTGCCGCGCTGGCGCAAGGGCCAGGGCGCCGGATGGGTCACGGCCGAGTACGCCATGCTGCCCGCCAGCACCAACCGCCGCACCCCGCGCGAGTACAAGGGCCGCAAGGGCCGCTCCATGGAGATTGAGCGCCTCATCGGCCGCAGCCTGCGCGCCGTCTGCCGCCTGGACAAGCTGGGCGAGTACACCATCACCCTGGACTGCGACGTCATCCAGGCGGACGGCGGCACCCGCACCGCCTCGGTCACGGGCGCCTGGGTGGCCCTGCACGACGCGCTCATGGGCCTGGTGGACGCCGGCAAGCTGCCGCGCCTGCCCCTGACCGGCCAGGTGGCCGCGGTCTCCTGCGGCATCGTGGGCGGCCAGCCCCTGCTTGACCTGGACTATCCCGAGGACAGCCACGCCGACGTGGACCTCAACCTGGTCTGCACCGACGCCGGCGGCATCGTGGAGGTCCAGGGCACCGGCGAGCGCTCCACGCTCAGCCGCGCCGAGCTGGACGCCCTCCTGGACATGGGCCAGGCCGGCGTTGCTCACCTCATCGAAATCCAGAACCAGGTCACCGGCTTCAGAAGTTGACAAAGGGACAGTCCCTTTGTCAACTTTCCAGCCCCGCCAGAAGGGAACCACTTTAATGATTGACATCAAGACGCTTGACCCGCAGAAGACCGTGGTGGTTGCCACGGGCAACGCGCACAAGGTCGTGGAGATAGAGGCCATCCTCTCCGAGGTCATGCCGGGCGTGCGCTTTGTGGCCCTCGGCGAGCTGGGAGACTTCCCCGACCCGGTGGAGGACGGCGCGGACTTCTACGAGAACGCCCTCATCAAGGCGCGTGCCGCCCAGGAGCAGACGGGCCTCTCCATGGCCGTGGCCGATGACTCCGGCCTGTGCGTGGACGCCCTGGACGGCGCCCCGGGCATCTTCTCGGCGCGCTGGGCCGGCGAGCACGGAAACGACGCGGCCAACAACCAGAAGCTGCTAGTCGAGCTCGCGGACGTGGCCGACGAGGACCGCACGGCGCACTTCCACTCCAGCGTGGTGCTCGTCCGCGGCCAGGAGGTCCTGCGCGGCGACGGCGACGTCCAGGGCGTCATCGGCCGCGAGCTGCGCGGTTCCAACGGCTTTGGCTACGACCCGCTCTTCTGGCCCGCGGAGACCCCGGGCCGCACCATGGCCGAGCTTGCCCCCGGCGAGAAGAACCACCTCTCGCACCGCTACCACGCGCTCAAGGACCTTGCCTCCAGGCTCTAGCGCCGGGGTGGCCGGAAGGCCGCGGAAGGCCCCTCCCCGGTTCTTAAATCTGAGCCACCCGCAGGTATCCCGCAACGGTGGCATCGCTAAAGAAATACCAGCTCAGAGTATTTGTCGCCAAGGTGTGCCGCTTGCCTGAAAGTCATGGCAAGCGGCACCTTTTTGCGGCATGATGGTGCCGACCGGGCGCGTCCCGGGCCGCCATGGACGGGCAGGGGCCTCGACGTGGCGGGTGCGTCTCACCGTCTTTGCGACCTCGCCCTGGTGGTCGCCAACAGAAGGGGTGCACCCATGAAGATCGTCCGTGCAAAAGACTATGCCGACATGAGCCGCAAGGCCGCAAACCTCATCTCTGCGCAGGTCATCCTCAAGCCCGACTGCGTGCTCGGCCTTGCCACCGGCAGCACGCCCATTGGCGCCTACAAGCAGCTCTCCGAGTGGTATCAGAAGGGCGACGTGGACTTCTCGCAGGTCAGCACCTACAACCTGGACGAGTACCGCGGCCTCTCCCACGATGACCCGCAGAGCTACCACTACTTCATGCGCGACAACTTCTTCAACCACATCAACATCGACATCAACAACACGCACGTGCCCGACGGCGCCAACCCCGACGCCGCTGCCGCCTGCGCCGAGTACGACGCCATGGTCGCTGCCGCCGGCTACCCTGACCTGCAGCTCCTTGGCATCGGCAACAACGGCCACATTGGCTTCAACGAGCCCGATGACCACTTCTCCAAGGGCACGCATTGCGTGGACCTCACCGAGAGCACCATTCAGGCCAACAGCCGCCTGTTCGACAGCATCGACGATGTTCCCCGTCAGGCCTACACCATGGGTACCCAGACCATCATGTATGCCCGCATGATCCTGGTCGTCGCCAACGGCGAGGCCAAGGCCCAGGCCGTGCATGACATGTGCTATGGTCCGGTTACGCCCGAGTGCCCGGCTTCGATCCTGCAGCTGCACACCAACTGCGTTGTCGTTGCCGACGAGGCCGCCCTTTCGCTCTGCGAGTAGCGCGAATCCTGCAGCTCGACATAGCCTTGCCTAAGGCCTCCGCTTTGCGGGGGCCTTTTTGCTATCCCTTTTTGCCCACTTGACCAAAAACTTGCCGCAAGCTTGACGAATGCCGGATGTCCAACAGCTTGATTCATTCCATACCAGATTCTATGCAAAAATGCCACTAGAAGGTCGTAGACGGTAGCGGGTGCTAGGCGAGTTGAATGACATGGCTGAACCTTGTTCATTTGCGTTACACTGCCGCTTAGATGGGACAAGCTGACAAGCTCATTTACCTGCTTAAAGACCGATTAGTCGGGGGATTAATAACAATCGGCCCTCGCTGTACAAAAACTTGCCGCTTGCGTACCAAAAGACAACCTAAAACACAAGGTCGCTCTATTCATAGCGCGGCTTGTATGGTCTTGCGGCTACAGTGTCCATACGGTCGAGTTGAGGAGCGGGCATGGTAAACGATTTGAGCGGTATAGACGACCTCGAGCTGATGCCGCTGGGCGGAGGCTATATGGTGCGACGCGAACGCTTGATGAATGAGCTTATAGCCAAGGGCCGAAAGGCCGGCATCGTGGTTCTTTATGCGCCCGACGGGTTTGGGAAGACCTCGGTGCTGCTGCAGTACACCCATGAGGTTAAATGCGACCCGACGCGAGGCCCCGTGCGGATTATCGAGGCCGATCGCGCCACCGGGCGCGAGGTGTTTATGCAGCTCGAGGTGGTTACCGAAGAACTCAAAGACAAACCGCACTCCCTTATCGCGATTGATAATGTGCCAAACCTCGATCAGCACGATACCGAAGACCTCATCGACAGGATTCGCGGCCTGCGCGCTATGGGGGTAGGGGTCTTTATCTCCTGCCGTCCTTCAAATCGTCAGCTGATTCATGGGCTGGGCGATTCGGTTAAGATCAATGCGCAGATGCTCAAGGTGCATGCCTATGAGTATTCGGCGTGGGCATCGGCGTTTTCGATCAGCACATCGCTCGACTTTTATCAGCTCACGCAGGGCGTGCCCGAGCTCGTTTCGGCATTGCAGACGGGTCCGTATGGCCAAGGCGACGTAGCCGGTCTGCTCGAAAACGAGATTGTCAACGTATATGGCGCGGCACTTGTCGATCTGGCTTCGCTCGACAATAATGCGCTGTTTTGCGTGGCATGTCTCATGGTTTTGATGGGCGAGGGCAATATCTCAGAACTCGAGGCTTGCGGGGTGAGGCTGTCGATGGTCGACCTGTCCTACTTTGTACGCGACTACCCGATCTTTGGCTTGGACCCTGCCGAGCGGAGTTTTACGTGTCTGGGTACGGAGGGTAACGGACGCTTGCGTTTGCGTAAGTTGGTGGCCGAGGTTCGCCCCGAACTTGTTCCGAGGGCGGCCCGGATTTTGCTTAAGGCGGGCCGATGCGATGCAGCGATGGGCCTGGCGGACGCCTTTTTGGACCGTGAAGCGGTCCTTGAACTTGCTGGGCAGTATGGGGTCGATCTTGCTCTGACGGGGCACGGGGCCGATATCTGCCGAGCAGCGCTGGGCACGATCGATGTCGACGATCCGGCTCCAGAGCCAACGCCTGCCGAGGCGCTTGGCGTATATCTGGCAGCGGTCAGCGTGTCCAATACAAAGCTCGCTCGCTATATGGCATCGGTTATCGAGCGCGGGGGCGAACGGGCGGCCTGCGAAATAGACCCTGTTTCATGGAGGGTGGCCCAGACGCTGACGGCTGTTTGCTATGGGGACAACGGGCTTGGGCTTCCTACGAACCTGGCCGTGCCAGAAATCGAGACATCCCATACCGCACTCGATATGTTGTCTGCGCATATCGAGATCAAGCGATGCCTGACCGAGCGGGGAGATGACGGCGGCGTTCTACAGCAGCTCAAAACGAGCAAGGCCTACGACTGCGAGCTCGACATCGCGGGGATTGTTCTACGGGCCGATAGCATGCTGGTGGAGCTCTTTGACGGGTCGTTTGCGGGAACCGACGAGCGCGACGACGAGATGACGGTGGTGCGGGAGGCGCTCGACGTACGCGGGCTTAAGGCGATGGCTATCTGGGTGCGCATGGTGTTGGCGGCACGGCGGCTCCTTTCCGGCTTGCCGGTAACCGACGATGCGGCGTTCAACGAGCTCGATCGTTTTGCCGTCCGCATGCGTGACAACCAGATTCAGCTGTTTGGGCTGTTGCTAGAAGGCTGGCAGTCGCTGGCAGAGGGACGGCCGGTTAATGCAAAGTTCCGTGCGGTCCAAGTGCTCAAACTTGCCGAGGAGTCGATTGCGTATATGCGCGATAACGCATTGCTGCTGGAGCGCGCGGCATATCTACGTAACACCTCGATGGTTTCGGTGCGCGAGGAAGCGGAGTTACTCGATATAAGCCAGACGCAGGTTGGTGGCGCAGAAGCCTGGATGGTGGCGCTGCATTTGGCCTGTGCGGGCCGAGACAGCGACCTTGCGGCCTGGATGTCCATGAATCGTGCGGGGATTCTAGAGCCATCGTATCGGCTCTTTGCGCGCCTTGCCATGCATTGTCTGGGCGAGCCGGCGGGCAGGATACGCAAGAAGCTTCCCGTGCGCGAACTGTCGCGGTACTCGCTGCGCGACGATTTAGAAGGGGAGGGCGAGCGCCTATTCCAGGCCGGCGAGGTTGAAGCCGTTGATACCATCGACCATATCGAGATTCGCATGTTTGGTGCGTTTCGCGCCGAGCGCGACGGGTTTCCCATCACGGACAAAATGTGGCGCCGCAAGAAGGCGGCGACGCTTGCCGAGCGGCTTGCGCTGGGCATGGATGCGCTCGTCGATCGTGAGACGCTGGCCATGGAGCTGTGGCCCCATGCCGAGTTCAATAGCGCCCGCAACAACCTGTACTCGACGATATCGCGCTTGCGGTCGGCCTTGGGGCCGACGCCAGACGGCAAGTCGTGTGTGCTCATCCAAAATGAATGCATCGGACTCAACGGCGACTACGTTAAGACCGATGTACGGCTGTTTGACCAGATAAGCCGCGAGGTTTTGGGAAATCGCACGGGTGCGCGCGGGCCCCATTTAGTTGAGCTGTGTCTTAAGATTGAGCAGCTTTATGCCGGACCGTTGTATGTTCCCAATGGCTGTAATCCCACCTACTTTTTGCGTATGCGACGCATTATGCAGTCAAAGTACATCGATTGCATGATTAAGGGAGCAAATGCCGCTCTAGAAGAAAACGATCTGCAGTCGGCGATTTGGCTGGCGGAGTCAGGGCTTCGGCAGGAAACGGCGCGTGAGGATATGGTGCGCTGCGCCATGCGCGTCTACAGTGCGGCGGGGCGGCGGCGCGATATCATCGAGCTGTACAGCGGGCATATGCACCATCTGAGGGAGCAGGTCAATGGCGTGCCCGAGCCCGAGACGCGGCGTCTATACGAGCGTTTGGTGGAGGGGCGGCTCAACCGCGTGCTGGTCGAGCGATAAAAAACGGGCGCCCGAAGTACCCGGACGCCCGCAGGCTTGCTATGTGTTGGCTCGCCGGATCATTGGCTCTTAGACGAGCTTGATCTTCTCGATGTCCTTGCGCGAGGACTCGCGATACAGCGAGAACTTGCGGCCGATGACCTGGACGACCTCGGCGTGGCAGCGCTCAGCGAGCTCTTCGGCGGCCTCGCGGGCGGAAAGACTGGAGCCGTCCAGCACGGAGCACTTAACGAGCTCGTGCTTCTCCAGGTAGGCGACCGTCTGCTCGACGGTGCCCTCGTTGACATCGGACTTGCCGATGATGATGGCGGGGTTGAGGTGATGGGCCATGCTGCGAAGCTGCTTGACCTGGGCTCCTGTCAGTGCCATGGGTTCTCGCTTTCTATGTATGGGGCGCCCCACGATGGGGCCTTAATCTACGTGAGCTGTCCCACGATAGCGCAGGAACGGCGCGGTGTGGAGCGCGTTTGCCCAGTTCAAAAAGAATGCGGATGCCGAGTGAGTGGGCGGTGCGGGCTGCGAACAGGCTATGAGCTGGGCGCAGAGACCGGCTCCCATGCAATAAACGCCCAACGGACCTTGCGGACATGATCGAGCATATAGCGCCCCTGCGGCACGCCCTTGGAGCCCGGCTCACCGGCATGGGGGTTCTCAATCATGTGTTGGGCGATGTAGTCGCGCAGGCGGTCGACCTTATCTTCGTTGCCATGCTCGAGCATACGGGAAAAATCCGCCACACCCGCCTCAAGGCTATTGAAGGTATCGCGACGAGGCGATTCAAAGTATGTAACCTGCGGCAACGCACCCATCTGAATGAGGATGTTGAAGGCGTACACAAAGCCATTACTGCAGGTAACCGAGGCGCCGATAGCGTTCATCAAGTGCAGATCATAGCGCGGGCTGGAGTTAGCGACCATCGTGACAGCACAACGCCGACGAGCCGTACGATCAAGCTTGGCAAGCGCACCTTTTAGATTGGTCGTCGTAACCGACCGACTGGCAAAAGCAACATCCACCGCTTTTGCGACCGGTCCAACCAAATCCCAATCATCATCCCAAGCAAGCTCAAGTGGCGTAATAAGATCCTCGAGCCCGTAATACTCAATGCCGGCATCAAGGGTGCCCAACATAGCGGGGGAGAAGTCGGCTGCAATTACAGGATGTCCAGCCTGAGCAAGCGGAATAGCAATCGACCCAGCTCCACATCCCATATCCAGCACGGATTCACCAGGCTTTAACGCCAACAGCTTAATAAAGTCCCGGGCATACGGAGCAGTCTCAAGCGGCCGAAAATGCCGAGCCCGCTTATCCCACTCAAAAGAATCATCAGCCCGCCGCCGAGCAGCCTGCAGGCGCATCCATTCGCCATTCCAATCCGCAGAAAGAAGCTCAGAGCGAGCATCCCCATCAACCACGGGCCAACCTCCTAGCAACAAAAAAGCGACTCCTCCCAAAAGAAGAGCCGCAACCAGCATATATCAGAAAGAACCGTTCCAACGCCAAACCACCGCACCAGCCAAGTGGTGCAGGAGCGAAGCGACTGCAACCGGGATAGAACCCAACTGAGGTCCCGTTGTGCGGGAGCCCCGGGGAGGGCAAATATATAAGGTCGATCGCGAGTTCCGCACGAGCCGGAGAGCACTTAATGTGCT
>ERZ773185.598-NODE-598-length-31836-cov-4.076681_pt1 | contig 31836 bp, 30 predicted proteins | sample MGYA00580531_ERZ773185 | MGnify/ENA primary metagenome ERZ773185 (study PRJEB29015, sample SAMEA2737799) | human gut metagenome | biome: human gut; feature: human-associated habitat; material: faeces | place: China | collected 2012 ...
CATGGTACGATACCTGCAAAAACGCACCAATTAGGAGCCGCCGTGGCCACTCAGCTTCCCCCCAGACAGCGGGGACGTTCTTCTTGCCCAGGTAATGGGAACACCCTTGGGGGCGATGCCGCCCGTCGCCGAGACGAACGCGCGGCAAGACGGGCTTCTCGCCAGGCGGAGGCCGAGCGGCAGGCGAGGCTGCGCGGAAAGCTTGCGGCGGCGCTGGTGACGGTGACCGTGATCGCGGGCGTTGGGGGCTCGTGCGCCCGCGGGGCGCGGGTTGCGCGCGAGGACACCCTGGCGGCAGTGACCACGCAGGCGCGGCAGAGCGCGGACGGCCTGGGCTGCGAGATGGTCCGCGGGGCGCGGGCGTTTGCGGCGGGCTACGTTCAGCCCACAAGCACGGCGACGTCCGAGTGGGCGGCCGGCAAGATGCCCTACCTTTACCAAATTGATGCCGCGTTTGCGGACGACCGGTACAGTAACGGCCCCATCAGCCTGCAGGGATGCGGTCCTTTTGCACTGGACATGGTCTACATTGACCTCACGGGAGACACATCCATGGGGCCTATTGAGATGGCGGCCTACGCCACCAGCAACGGATACTCGACCGACCGCAACGGCAGCGCGTGGGCGCTCGTTGGCAGCGGCGCGGCGGGGCTGGGCCTCAAGAGCGAGGTGCTGGGCGCCTCCGCGAGCTCGCTGCGCGCGGCGCTCCAGGCCGGCAAGGACGTGATCTGCGTCATGGGGCCGGGCACGTTCACGCGCGTCGGGCACTTCATTGCGCTGGACGGGCTTGACGCCGACGGGCGGGCCATCGTGCACGACTCAAACAGCTACCTGCGCAGCCGCCAGAGCTGGGACCTTAACCTCATCGTCAGCGAGATGAACTGCGCCTGGGCACTCTCCGTGGCGTAGGCCCGGGTCGGGGATGGAGCTGGGGCCAGCGCCGTGGCCGCAGGCTAGCGGTGCTTGTCCATGGACTCCAGAAGGCGGGCGTAGTCCTTGGTCAGGCGCTCGCCGATGGAGCCGGCGGCATCGGTGGCGCAGATGATGCCGTGCTCGTCGGAGGCAAGAAACACCTCGGCAGGGGACGCGGCGCCGGAGGCAACGTCGTCAAGCAGGTCGGCCTGGCGAGAGAGCGGCAGGCCGACGGTCTTGGCCAGGTCCTCTACCAGGGAAGATGCGCCAGAGAGGCTCTGGCCTGGGGCAACGCCCGCAACCAGGCAGCCATCTCGGACGGCCCAGAGCGTCTCCGGCGCGACGCCCGTCTCGCCCGCCTCCTGCTGCGCGGCGGTTGCGCGGTCAACGAGGCCCGAGGCGGTCATGGCGACAAGCGGCTCGTACGGGCCGACGGTCATGGCTGCCTGGCCCCCCTCGTCAACGATGAGCATGAGCACGCCGTTGGGGTTTTCTGCCGAACCCTCGCGCAGGGTCCACTCAACGTGCTGCTTTGCCCACGCGATGAGCTGGGGAGAGACGGGCTCGTCGTCCAGAACGCGGCGGCTCAGCGCGCGCAGGTGACGGTTCTCGAGCGGCAAGCGGCCGGACGCCAGACGCCAGCGGCACACCAACGCCGGGGTCCCAAGCTTGAAATTCCTCATCTCGGCACTGCCGACGTTCACGTCACCCATGGTCTTCTCCCCTTCTGCGGACGGCTTCTGTAGCGTACCCCATCGGGAAGCGGCTGAAACCGGCGGCGCCGGGCGTCAGAGCGCGGAAGGCAGCCAGTCGAGCAGAGCCGCGAGCGGGCCGAGGCGGACATCCGCAAGGGACTGATCAAGTTCGGGAGCACTTGGCGGCATAACGGCGCAAACCGTCGCATCAGCCTCGTGAGCTGCGCGAATGCCAAGCGGCGAGTCCTCGACCACAAGCGTGCGGCACGGGCTGACGCCCAGCCGGCGCATGGCCGCAAGGTAGATGTCGGGCGCCGGCTTGTTTGCAGCGCAGTCCTCTCCGGAAAGCGTCGCGTCAAAGGCGCTGGCCAAATTCAGCTGCTCAAGAAAGCCATCGATGACCCAGCGCGGGCCGGCAGAGGCGAGGCCAGTTTTGAGGCCCAGAGCGCGACACGCCTGAAGGACCTCGCGCATGCGGGGAACGCACAGCTGGGCATAGGGCACCGGATCGTTGGCAAAGCGAGAACGAAACCGCTGGTAGAGAGCCTCGCGTTTAGCCGGGTCATCGGGCACTGCGGTTTTCCAGATGACCTCGTTGTTTGAGCCGTAAAAGCTGGGAAATGCAGAGTCGTCAATGCCAACCTCAGCAAAGAACTCACGCCGGCGGCGGTCGTAGAAGGGCTCGGTGTCAACCAGAACGCCGTCTTTGTCAAAGATGATTGCCTCGTAGCGCACAGGACCTCCCCTTTTGCTTAACTTGCAAGGCTCATATGCGCAGCCGGGGCGCCTTCTGGCCCAAAGTCTGCACAGAAGTGGCCTTCGTGTGAGCGATTTGGCTTCGGCTGTGCAGAAGTGCCCTTCGTGCGAGCCCCTCTCTGGGGACCTTACCTAAAGACCTCAAGCAGTATTCATTTCCGGCAGAGCGCAACTGGCCTTATGCCTGAAAATATTCATTGCCAAATTTATATGGCTTAAAAACCCAAGAAACAGGCTCACACCAAGGCCACTTCTGCACAGCCGAAGCCAAATCGCTCGCACGAAGGCCCATTCTGCACAAGGCATAAGCCAGCGGCGCCCGCGGCAGACACCCAAGCGCCCGCCGCGGCGCCGCGGTCAGCTATTTCTCGAGCTGCTTGGCAAGCATGATGGAAAGAATCGCCTCGTCAGTGGTGGCAAAACCCTCGCGGACGAGCTTACCCGTGTGGCTGATGGTGTCCTCGGCGTCTTCAAAGACAATGCCCTCAAGACTGGACGGCTGAATGTCTGCCAGCGCCAGTGTCGAGGAGGTAATGGCAGCGTTGGTACCTGCGGCAATCTTCAGCGCACACGTGGCCTTGGCGCCGTCGCAAATCATTCCCTGGAGCGTGGCGAGCATGTTGTTGATTGCGCACTTTATCTCGGGCAGGTTGCCTCCCTGCAGGTAGGTCATGCCACAGCAAGAGCCCGTGCCACCCGCAATGCCACTTCCGCACAGGGGAGAAAGGCGTCCCATGTACTCCTTGATGTGCACGACCACCAAGAACGACATGACCAGCGCGCGGGCAAGGTCCTCGTCGGAGGAGCCCAGGGCACGGCCCAGCTCGATGATGGGAAGGCTGCTGGCCAGGCCCTGGTTTCCGGAGCCCGCGCATGTCATGACGGAAAGCGGACACCCGCCCATGCGGGCATCGGAGGCGGCGGCCGTGGCAGAAATCAGACGCAGGGAGAGGTTGTTGAGCAGCACGCCGCGCGCATTTGACCCGGCGTTCATACGGCGGCCGACCTCCAGGCCATAGCTGTTACGCAGGCCCTCATTGCTCACGCGCGTGTTCATCGGCACGCAATCAAGCACAAACTTGATGTCCTCAAAGGGCACGGTGGTCGCAAACTCGTAGATGCCGTCCACGGTGAGGCCGGTGCCGCCGTCGGCATCGCCGGCGCCGACGGAGATGGGCTTGTCCACCAGGACCTCGCCGTTCTTCTCCACGCGCACGACGTTGGTGTGGTCGCGGCAGACAATGACGCGGGAGGTGTCCGTTCCATCCGTGAGCAGGGCCTCAATGTAGAGCGCCTCTGGCGTGGCCTTCTGCTCGACGTGAACCACGTGGGCCTCTACCAGCTCCTTTGCAGCCGCCAGCTGCTCGGGCGAGAAGCCCTGAAGCACCTCGAGCCGCTTCTCGGACTGCTTGACCACGGCACCAAGCGCGGCAGCAATCTCGATGCCCACCATGCCGGTCCCGGGGATGCCCACGCCCAGCGCGTTCTTGATGATGTTGGCGGACAGCTTGAGCCGCATGTCGGTGGCGTCGGCGCCCAGCTGCTCGGCCGCAAGAGAGACGGCAAACGCCACGGCCACGGGTTCGGTGCACCCCTCGGCCGGAACGACCTCCTTCTTGAGGAGCCCGATGTAGTCGACCATGTTGATCCTCCCAGTCTAGGCGGACAGCTCTACCAGCGCCTCAAGCGCCGCCTCATAAATATCCGTCGCTTTGGATATATTCTCAAGCATAACGTGCTCGTCGACGCCGTGCGCTCCGGTGTGAGTGCCCGGAAGTTTGGGGCCAAACGCCACCAGCGCGGGCAAGAGGCTGGCGTAGGTGCCACCCGCCATGACCGACGTCGTTCCCGGCTCTCCCGTCACCCGCTCGTACGCGGCGAGAAGCGCCTGCACGCAGGAGTCGTCCTCCGGGACCAGATGCAGCTGCTTGCTCATGGCCACCCTCACGTCCCAACGAGCCCCCAAGGCCCCTTGCAGCCGAGAAACAACCTCGTCCTCGCTAATGCCAGAGCCAAAGCGCACGTCAAGCTCAATGCGCACGCGCCGTCCCTGCGCCTCAAGAACGCCTAGGTTAACGGACGTGTGTCCAAACTCATCGTCGGGCACGTCAATGCCAAGCGCCGCGCCAGTCAGGTCTCGACAGAACAGCTGCTCAAACAGGCAGATGACGTCGCCGCTGACCTCGGGCGTGCCCGCAAGCTCGCGAAGCAGCTTGCAGATGGCGTTTTGCCCCCGCTCCGGCGTTGAGCCATGCGCGCTTTTTCCGCTGGTCTGCACCATTGTGCCGTCAGGCAGCGTGGCCCGCGCGGAATCCGGCACCACGTTTGCAGCAGTGCCGCCGCTGATGCTCAAACCCACGGGCAGGTCAACGTCATCGCAGGTCAGCACCAAGTGAAGCCGCGCCTTCTCGCCGCGCACAAGGGGAAACGTCGCATCAGGCACAAACCCCAGGGAAGGCAGCTCGCAGCCCGACTCAACGTACTCGCGCAGGTCAGACATGCCGGTTTCTTCATCTGTTCCAAAGATGATGCGAATCCTGCAGGGAAGCCCGGTGGCCGCCTTCGCACGCTCCCACAGCTCCCCCACGAGCTCGATCATGACCGCGGCGCCAACCTTGTTGTCCATGCAGCCGCGGCCGTAGAGCATGCCGTCCTCGACCTGCGCCCCGTACGGGTCGCGCGTCCAGCCGGCACCAGCGGGAACAACGTCCAGATGCACGGGAAACGCCACCAGCGGGCCGTCCTCCCCCACCTCGGCAATCCCAACCTTCTGTCCCAGCCGAGAAGTTCGCATTCCCCTGGACTCGCACTCCAAGAGAGCCCGGCGAAGCGCCAGCTCGCACCCCTCGCCGTACGGGGCCCCAGGCGCGGGCGCGGCGTGCTCCGTGTTGATACGCACCAGGTCACGCAGCAGCGAGAGGATCCTCTCGTCGCGAAGGCCTTGCGGAATGGCCCAGCACGGTCGAGGGGTGGTCACGTTACTCGCCGTCCTTTGCGTTTGCCGCGGCATCGGCGCGGCAGGCCTCGGCGCCCGAGGGGTCGCCGTCCTTCTTGGGGGTGAAGACGAGCTCGCAGATGTCGTCGCCGCGGCCGATCTGGTTGGCAAAGTGCAGGTTGACGCCAGCGCAGTCGGCGCGGGCAAAGTCGCTGTAGCAGGCAAGGCGGCAAAGCTCGGCCACACGCTCGGCGGGCAGCCCCATGGCCTTCCAGGTGTGCGCAAGCGGGCAGAAGTGGAACTTCAGCACGCCGCGCTCGTCGGACTTCTCGGCGAGCTCCATCTCAAAGACGTCCTGGCCGTTGCTGCCGTAGAGCATCTCGGCCATCTTGCCGGGGTTGCCCTCGCAGACGCCGTACTTCTTGCCGCGGCCAAGGCCAAACTTGTAGATGGTGTCCTCGCAGAACTCGTCCGGGTCGATGCCGTGCTTCTCGGCCTCCTCGAGCATGAGGGCAAACCACTGGGCACGGGTGCCGTTGGCGCCGCGGACGTCGGTCAGAAACTCGTCGCGAGTAAAGGTCTGCTTGTCAGACATATCTATCCTCTCCATTAAGCAAAGCGCAGGTAACGCTTGTTGTTATGTGTCAATCAGACGAGAAGGGCCCGGCCGCTCCCAGCGTGGCCGGGCCCAGGGAAGGCACTGCCTAGAGGGCAAAGACGCCGAGGAAGGCGCCGATGATGGAGGCGCAGATGAGGATGATCAGGCAGCGGGTGATCGTCCACTTCTTGTACTTGATGCCCCAGAAGACAAAGAACACTGCGGCCAGGGGAAGCAGGCCAGGGGCGATTGCGTCCAGGGTCGTCTGCAGCTGGACGGTCTTGTCGCCAAAGGTCCAGGCAAGCGGGGTGCTGACCTTCACGATGCTGGCGGACAGGGCGCCCATCATGAACATGCCCACGATGGAGGCGCAGTCGATGATCTTGTTGATGATGCCGCCGGAGAGGATCTTCTGGATGGACTCCTTGCCCAGCTTGTAGCCAAGGCCAAAGAGGAAGCGGGCCTCACAGAACGTGATGACGGCAAAGGCGATGGGGAAGACCACGCCCACGACGTTGCCGGTGGTGGCAAAAGAGGCGCCCAGGGCAAAGAGGATGGTCTGGATGGTGCCGAAGTCAAGGGTGTCGCCGATGCCGGCAAGCGGGCCCATGAGGCCGGTCTTGATGCCGGTGATCATCTCGTCGGGAATGTCGGAGCCCATGGCCTTCTGCTCCTCCATGGCGAGCACGGTGCCGTGGATGAGGCAGCCCCAGTTGGCCTGCGTGTTGAAGAAGCCCAGGTGACGCTTGATGGCGGCCTGGAGGTCCTCGTCATTGGGGTAAAGCTTGCGGAGCGCGGGAGCAAAGGAGGAGGCCACGGCCAGCGCCTGCATGCGCTCGAAGGAGTTGGAGAGCTCGGCCGTCCAGATCCAGCGCAGGAACACACCGTTGACGTCCTTCTCGGACAGCAGGCGCTCCTGCTCCTTCTTCTCGCCGTCCAGGTCCTTGGCAAAGCTCAGGCCGTCGAAGGCCTTCTCGTCGCCCATGAACATGATGAGAAGGGCCATGCAGATGCCAAAGATGGCGGCAGCCATGGTCGGGATCTGCAGGTACTTGACCAGGAAGAAGCCAATGATGAAGAGCGGCAGGTACTTCATCTTGCCGATCATGAAGATCGTGGTGGCAAAGCCCAGGGCGGGCAGCATGCCGCCCATGACGTTGAAGCCGGTGAGCAGCCACGCGGGCATGACGTTCAGCATGGCGGTCACGAAGTCGGCGCCAAAGTAGTTGATGACGAACATCAGCGGGAAGCGAATGATGAATCCCAGGATGAACGGGTAGGTGGTGGCGCAGCGCCAGACCTTCTTGACGTCGGCCTCGTCGGCGGCCTTGTCGGCCCAGTGGACAAACACGGCGTTGACGGTACGGCGCAGGTTGTTCACAAAGACGCCGAGGACGCCCAGGGGCACGGCGATGGAGACGGCCACCTCAGGGGTCACGCCGGTCTGGATGGCGATGGGCACGGCAATAAGCGCGGCAAAGACTCGGTCGGACGGAATGTTGCCACCTGCGGCGACCATGCCCAGGTAGACCATCTCGATGCTGCCGCCGGTGATGAGGCCGGTCTCGAGGTTGCCGGTAAGCGCGCCCAGGACGGTGCCCACCACGATGGGGGACTTGAGCGTCTGGATCCACGAGTATCCCGCGAGGGACGCAGCGAACCAGAACCACAGTCCGCAGACAAGGGCAAAGAACAAGTTGAGTTGCATCGCTGCTCCTTAGGAGTTGTACTTCTTGAGGGCGTCGGCGAGGGTCATTCCGGCCTCCTCGGGGACGACCTGCAGGGTAATCTGGCATCCGGCGTCGGCCATGTGCGTGAGGTCGGCAACGTCAGCGTCGTTGAGCGCGACGGCCTGGAAGACGATCTTTCGACCGGCCTCGGCGGGCACGCCGCCCAGCTGCAGGGTCTTGAGCTCAAGGCCGGCATCCATGGCCTTGCGGGCCATCTGGATGCTCTTGAAGAGCAGAAAGACGTTGCCGGAGCCCAGGTCGTCCGCCTGGTAGGCGCGGGCGGTGTCCTCGGCGGACTTGATGTCCACGTCGACGCCGCTCGGAGCGGCCATCTTGTAGATGTCCACCATGAAGCTGTCCTGGGCCAGGACGTCGTCGACGATCAAGATCTTCTGCGCCGCGGCGATCTTGGACCACTTGGTGATGACCTGGCCGTGGATGAGACGGTGGTCAACGCGCGCAAACGTGATGTTGGGCATAAAACCTTCTTGTCTTGCGCCGGTTACTTGCCGAGCAGCTGGTTGATGTTCTTGACGCCCTGGACAGCCGCCTCCTGGCAGGAGGCCTGAAGCTCCTCGGCCGAGCTGGCGGTGTCTCGCGACGAGAGCGCCTCGATGAACATGGGAAGGTTCACCCCAGACAGCACCCGGTAGCTCCTCTCGCGCAGGTTCATGCTCGCGACGTTGCACGGGCTGCCGCCAAGAAGGTCGGTCAGCACGAGGACGCCGTCGCCGGTGTCCACGCGGTCAAGCGCGGCGAGAAACGCAGCGTTGAGGTCGTTGACGTTGTCCTCGCGGCGCAGGGAGAGCGTCTCCACCTGCGTCACGGGTCCCGTGATGAGCTCGGCCGCGTCCACGATCCCCTCGCTGAGCGCGCCATGCGTCATGACGATGATTCCGACCATGAATCCCTCCCCTGGGTCAGGTCCTTGTGACTCTTGTGTCAAACGGATGGTGAGCTGCTGTGCACCGCATCTCGAGCCGCATTTTTCTGACGCGCCGCTCGGCTGTCAACGAGGACCGGCCAGCGGTCGATTTTGCCGATTTTCCGGCCTGTAACCGTTGAGGACGAGCGGCTGGTATATGCTGAAGTGTTCCGAATTTGCTCCAGATGGACGGTTTTCTCGCTTTAGCACAATTTTCTTACTCGGTTATGCCCTATTGTTTTCTTCGGTTTTGCGCAATATACTGGTTTTGTGCAAAGTCGAGGATGGAAGGGAGAGCCGCACTTGAAGGTCAAGAACGCACCTCTCAAACCCGAGGATTATTTCCCAAGACTTTCTGACCGGATGTTACCGAGTCTCCTCAATTCCTACAAAATTCTTGAGTTCGAGGGCGTGCGCGGCTGCGGCAAAACCTACACGTGCCTGTCCGTCGCGCAGACCATCACTCATGCAGACGAGAAGACCATCGTGCTGCCGCTCATTCAGTCAGACCCCCGCCTGGCCATATCGGGCGCCCGGCCACACGTCATCGACGAGTGGCAGACCATGCCGGAGCTCCAAGAGCTTGCCTACCGCGAGGCCGAGGCCACGGGAAGCCTGCTTCTCACCACCTCGCTGCGGCCCGGGTCGCCAGAGCCTTACGTGAGATCCCACGCAAGCGCCGCCGCCCACATCCGCATGCGGACGCTCTCCCTCTTTGAGCTCGGCCTCTCAAACGCAAGCGTCTCGCTCGCCGGACTTCTGGATGGGCGCTTTGACCCCATGGCCAAGAACGTGTCCATAGGGACCATCGCCTCATATATATGTAAGGGAGGCTGGCCTTTTGCCAGGGAAGCCGACCCCGCACGGGCCTTGGAGCTGGCCGGCCGTCACGTCAGGGACATCTTGGCCACAGACGTGACCGCAATGGGCAAGAAGCCCTCCACGGCGCAGGATGTCCTTGCCTCAACGGCCGGGTGCGAGGGCGACTTCACCTACGTCCGCATCGCACAGGCCATGGAAGCCCACGGCGCCAAGCCGCCCTCAAGGAACACCCTCACTGCCTACCTGGGAGTTCTGGAGCGGCTCTACCTTGCGGAGCGCCTTAATGGCTGGTCGGCCCCAGTCCGCGCCACCTCGCGCGTCAAGGTCAAGCCCCGCTACCTGCCCTGCGACCCAAGCGTCGGCGTCTTTGCCTGCGGGCTGAACGAGAGAGGCCTGCTCAGGGACGCCTCGGTCTTCTCGCGAGCGCTGAAGTCGATGGCACTCAGAGACCTTCTGGTCTATGCCGGCGCGCTGGAGCCCGGAGTTGAGCCACAGGTGCGCTACTACGCGGACTCCGACGGTCTTGAGGTTGACTTTGTTCTTCTCCTGGCGGACGGCCGCTGGGCGGCAATTAACGTCGAGATTGGAGAGGCGCAGGTCAAGGACTCAATCAAGCGGCTCCAGCGTCTCTGCAAGAAAGTGCGCAATGGCGGCACCCTGGGTGAGCCGGCCTTCTGCGCCGTCATTCTTGCCAGCACTGACCGGCCTCGCAGGGACGCGGCCACGGGCACGTTCGTCTTTTCTCTCACAACCTTTGGCGCATAGGAGAACCCATGGCTTTGCAGCATCAAGGCGGCAGCCCTACCTACAGGCCGTTTGAGAAGGAAGACCTTGAGGTCGCGGCGGAGCTGTTCTACCAGCAGTGGGGCACGGAGGCCGGAGAGCGGCTGGGCAGGCTGGATGCGCAGGTCAACCTGTGCAACTATCTCATGGACGCAGACTGGGGCCTTGTCGCCGAGGGTGCGGGCGGCGAGCTTCTGGGCGTGCTTCTCGCAGAGACCGGCTCCCAACCGGCCGCCGCACTCGGCGCATGGCGCACCAGGCGAGAAGAGCTTCTTGCCCAGGTTGCACCAGGCGCCACCTTTGGCCGCGAGGTCTGCCGGGTTGAGGCCGAGGAGCTGGCGCTCTCGCAGCGGTTCCGCGCTGCGGCGGGCGCGAGTGGACGCCCGGAGGCAGCGGCGGAGTTCAAGCTCCTGATTGTGAGCCCGGCTGCCCGCGGGCTGGGCGTCGGCGGCGGCCTCGTGAGCCGTGGCGAGGACCATCTTGCGCAGACGGGAGCCACTGGTTATTACCTCATCACGGACGACACCTGTGACGTGGGGTTTTACGACCACTTAGGTCTTTCTCGCCTGGTGGCGGAAGCCTCGGCGGTGGAGCCTGGAATCAATCTTTATGTCTATGGCAAGGAGCTCTAGATGCCTGAAGTCACAACCGCCGGCCCCGCGCGCGGGCGCTTTGCCCCCACGCCGTCCGGACGCATGCACCTGGGCAACGTCTTCTCGGCCCTGATGGCGTGGCTGTCCGTGCGCAGCGCGGGCGGAACGCTGGTCCTGCGCATCGAGGACCTCGACCCGCGCGCCCAGCGCCGCGAGGTAGCCGAGCTCCTCATGCGCGACCTCGAGTGGCTGGGCCTCACCTGGGAAGAGGGCCCGTACTTTCAGAGCGAGCGCACGGCCATCTACCAGGCTGCCGTTGACAAGCTGACCGCCCAGGGGCTCACGTACCCGTGCTTTTGCACCCGCGCGGAGCTCCATGCGGCAAGTGCGCCGCACGCGTCCGACGGCACCTACCTCTACCAGGGAACTTGTCGCAATCTGAGCGCCGAGGATATTGCGAGAAGAGCAGCCCTCCGGCCGCCGGCGACGCGCCTCAAGGTGCCGCCGGCAAACGACCCGGCAGGCACCATCACCTGGACTGACCTGGCCTTTGGCCCTCAAACCGAGGTGCTTGCCCAGGAATGCGGGGACTTTCTCGTGCGGCGCAGCGATGGCGTCTTTGCCTACCAGTTGGCCGTCGTGGTCGACGACTGCCTGATGGGCGTCAATCAGGTTGTTCGCGGGTCAGACCTGCTGGGATCCTCCGCGAGGCAGACCTACCTGGCACGCCTGCTGAGCTACGAGCCGCCGACGTTTGGCCACGTCCCCCTGCTGGTGGCACCTGACGGACGGCGCCTCTCCAAGAGGGATCGCGACCTTGACCTGGGCGGCCTGCGCGAGGCGGGCCTGAGCCCCAGCGAAATCATCGGCGCGCTTGCCTCGACGGCCGGCCTCGTGCCCGCAGGCACCGTGGCCACGCCCGAGGAGCTCATCCCCGCGTTCAGCTGGCAGAAGCTGGCCGACCGGATTGCCTCCAAGGGAGAAGACATCGTGGTCACGGACGGTTTTCTGGCAGAGGGTTCAAGCTAACCCTTGTGGCCGCGGGCATTTGTGAGGTATGATTCCAAAGCACCTAATTTGGAGAGCTGACCGAGAGGCCGAAGGTGCTCGCCTGCTAAGCGAGTATTCCCCCTAAGGGAATCTGGGGTTCGAATCCCCAGCTCTCCGCCAGAATGTTCAACCCGCCCTGCCAGCCAGGGCGGGTTTTCTTTTGTTGATGAGCCGCTTATCTGCAGCGTTATCATTCGACATCACACTTCCTTCATATTTAGAAATCCTCATTGACAGATGGAGGAAGGAACGGCATTATAAATAACCGCACGCGGCGTTACCTCAGCTGGATAGAGGACCTGACTACGAATCAGGGCGTCATAGGTTCGAATCCTATACGCCGCACCACGCAAATTAAGAGGCTCCTTTGGGAGCCTCTTTTTTGTTGCCCTTAGGCAGGCGATAAGCACGTGCTCTCTCGCAAACGCCCCTACCCTACCGGCCGGTAATGAATGCCCGAGGTATCTCCCACCCCCATGTACGCGTAGGGCACGCCCCGCGCATCGCAAAGGTCCATGAGGTCAACCAGGGCATTCTCCTCTCCACTGGCAAACTCCGTCAGGGCGGCCACGGCATCGCCGCCAGGACGCCCCAGCGTCGCGGCCAGCCCCTCAAGCGGCGCCACGTCAAAGACCATCCTCGCCGTGTGCGAAGACTCCCCGTACGCAATGAAACAGCTCTTACCGGCAACAATCTCCTCCAGCTGCACCGCGCCAGACTCCTGAGAGCCAACCCGCATCACACGCACGTCCCCCGCCGACTCAAACCGAGCAACCTCCCACATAGCGCCCCTTCCGTCTTCCCATTTTGGGATATTCTACCACAAGGATAGAACGCTTGTTCTTGTCTACGAGGATAGAGTTTCACTCATCCACAAGGTCAGCGGTCCCAACATCGCGGGCGTAAAATCATCAGCGATGCAGGTGGAGAGACTAATTTGCAATCGGCATCAAGGCTGATGATGCAACCCGCCTTCCTGGCGGTAATTGCGGACAGAGGCACCCTCGCCCACGCTCGCTATGACGGCGTCTTGGTCATCCCCGCCACAACGTTGACGGCGTAGGGCGGCCGAGTCACGCCCCCACTCCCAAAGGAGACTGCTGTTCAGACGCGCTTGCGGCGGGCCTGCTTAAGCCAATTGCATTTGAAGGTGCCAATACCACCGAAAAACTTGTTGTATGTCTCTCCCGCTTCGCCGGCCGCGTACTTTAGCGCCGCAAACTCAATCATGCAGAAATAATCCGCCACCTGGGCCAGCCTATACTCCGTCGTCGTTCTACGACGTATCACAACGTTACTTGCCAGCTCCGACTCAATGGCACCATACAGCGCTTATCAGAGAAACCGCAGGTCGTGCGGCGGCGGGTTCACGGGGCCCGGGCGTTGCCTGCCGTTTTTTTGGTAGGCAACGCCCGGCCGATGGAGATTGCGGCAGCGACAACAAAAAACGGCGCCCGCGCATCCCCTTAGTCCCATCCAAACTGTAGGGATAACGCTGCCTAGTAGAACAGCTCGACCTCGCCCATCAGGAAGTTCTCGATAGGGCAAGCCCCTGTGGCAGCCCCACCCACAACTATCCGCTTGGTACCGGGATGGTTGTCGAGGAACTCTGCCATGCCGCTCTGACCCGACTCTGCACCGCCCTTTACCTCGATGGCTGTGAGCGCCGAGCCATCACGTATAACAAAGTCAACCTCCTTGACCCCCTCGCGCCACCACATGACATCGAACCCCTCGCACTCCGAGCGGGCAAGAAGGTACGCACCCACCGCCGACTCGACCAGATGACCGCGAAGGTCCCCAGATACAAGAAATGCATCGGCTCCCTTGTCAGACATCGCCGTCATAAGAGACGTGTCATGGACCATGAGACGCGGCGAACTCCGCCGCTTTGTGACCTCCTTGTCGGAGAACTTCGGAATCGCCGAGATCATTCCGGCCTTCCCGAGCAGATCGAGGTAATGGGCAACCGTCACCGTGTTTCCCTTGTCCTGGAGCTGTCCGAGAATCTTTGTGTATGAAAGCTCCTGGGCTGAGTAGGCACAGCCAAGGTTGAACAGAGCCCTCATCAGCGCGGGCTTTCTGACCTCGCTCATCTCGAGCACGTCCTTGGAAATTGTCGGCTCGACGATTGCGTCGCGCAGGTATGCCTTCCAGCGGCGTTCGTCTGTCGAGAAGACCGCGGCGCCGGGATATCCACCAAAGTACAGGAACTGATCAAGGCCGAATCCGAACGCCTCTTGGCACTCCGCAAGGCTCCAATGAGGGGAGCGGATGATCTCAAACCTCCCCATCAGCGAATCTTCCATGCCCTTGTGAAGTAGGAGAGACGAGGAACCGCTCAGGACGGTCCTTACGGGAATGCCCTCTCGCCGGTCTCGGTCGTAGAGGGACTTCACTTGCCTCGCCCAATCGGGAACCTTCTGGACCTCGTCGATGCAGAGGATGACCATGCGTGAGCCCGAGCGCGTCATGTCGCGCGCAACCTGCCACTCGCGCTCTACCCACGCGGCGTTTGGGTTAGGGACGTCGTCAGCACTCACAAAGTGGTGCTCGGCCTCAACGGCCGAAAGGGCCTGCGAGATGAGCGTCGTCTTGCCAGTCTGGCGCGGGCCAATGACGAACTGCATTGTCCACGCGGTATCACCCGTCAGTCTATCGACAAGCTGCCTGACTTGTGGTCTCTGATATGAATACATGCGTTTACCTGCCCGTTTGTCCGTCTGACAAGAAATACTCATCGTATCTAGTAACTTTACTAGATACGATGAGTAATTTTACGAGACGCGATAAGCAGAATGCGGGACGGAGACGGCCACGGCAACAAAAAACGGCGCTCGCACGAGGATGTGCGGGCGCCGTTGGCGTTGCGGGTCTAGCGAGAAGTGCAGCTGCTAGGACCTGCGAATCATCTCGGTCACGAGGGCGGCCACCTGGGCGGCCTGGGCGGGGTTGACGCGCTCGATGACGTCGGCCGGGGTGCCGGAGAGCGCCTTCATGCCGCTGGGGTCCACACCGGTGATGGTGATGGAGCGCACGTGGGCGCGCATAGACGGCGTGGCGTCGGTACTGCCCCACTCGTGCTCCGCCTGGGCAAGACCAATGTGCAGGTCAGCGGCGGTGCGAGCGAGGCTCCTCACCATGCGGCGGTCCGCTCGGCGAGAATTGATGATGCCCTCGCGCGTGAACATGGTGAGCTCGCCGGCGCCGACGGCATCAATGTTGATCACAAACGCGCCGCGGATCTGCTTGCGGTGCTGGGCCAGGAAGGCCTTCATGCCCGCGTGGCCGAGACCGCTGGCGCCCAGGCCCACAAACCAGATGTCGTGGCAGAGAAGCGCGTCGTCGTTCATGGCCAGGACGGCGTCGCGCAGGTCCTCGTCGGTGGGGGCGGTGGTGTCGGAGCCCGCGGGCTTCTCGCCGGCGGGGGCGTCGGCGGCGGAGACAAACTCGGGGGCCGCGTCGGGCGTGCCGGCCACGGCAGCCTCGGCGGCGTCGCCGGCAGGGGTGGCCTCATTCTCGACGAGCCTCAGGCCGGCGCGGGTGGTGGCGCCGCCCTTCCAGCCGCCATCCTCGTCACTCCAGTTCTCGTCGTCGGTGATGCCGAGCCAGTCCTCGCGCTGGTCGTCGGCCTCGGCGGCGCCCTTGTGGCCAAACGGCAGGTTGATCTTGGGCAGCTTGAAGCCGCCAAAGCGGTGCTTGCCCTGGGCGGGCTCGCCCTCGGCAGCGTCAAAGCTGCCGGCGGAGATGGTGCCAAGGGGCTGCGCGGGGGCCGCGGGCTGCTGCGGCGCGGGGGCCGGAGCGGGCACTGCAGACGGGCGACGGACCGTGGACGGCTGAGCGGGAGCCTGGGTCACAACCTGGCCGCGCGGGTCCGTGGCAAACGGGTCCATGGACTCCTCACCCGGGTTGGGCAGGTCAAACAGGGAGGCGCGGCGCGCGGGGTTGGGGGCCTGCGGGCGGAAGCTGGTGTGGCCCCACTCCGGGTCCTCGGGAGCGGCCGGGCGCTGGCGCTGCGCGGGAGCCGTGGGCTGGGTGGCATCGGCGTCGCCCATGGCGGTGAGACCCGCGGCGTCGCCGTCGCCGGCCTGCGCGGGCTCGGCGTCAGAGACGAGGTTGAAGCGGCCGGTGGCCGTGAGGTCCTCGCCCGTCACGACGGGGACCTCTGCCGTGGCGCCGAGCTCGGGCTCCGCCGGAGCGGTCGGGGCGGCAGTCGTCACCTCAGCCTCGACCGGCTGGAAGCTCGCGGTCTGGCCGGTGCCGGCAGCCTCGGCGGCAGCGGCAACAGCGGCGGCCTGCTCGGCGGCTGTGGCGGCGACCTCCTCGGCGGGCACCTGCTCCATGACGTTCTCGCGGTACTCAATCTGGCAGTCCTCGGGGAGCATGCCCAGGCCGCGAAGGACGTCGGCGCCGTGGCGCACGCCCTCCACGGGGACGGGACGCCACTGGGGCTCGGCGGGAACGAACGGGGCCGCGGCAACAGTGGCGCCGGCATCGGGCGCGCCCTGGGCAGCGGCCACAAAGTCAGCGGGCGTCTCGCCAGCAGCGCCGTCCACGGCGGAGGCGTCGTCATAGGAGGAGACGGCGTCAAAGGCGGGCTCGGCGGGCACCCAGTCGGCGGGGTCCTCGTTTGCGGGGTAGGCGCTCCGCTCGTCGGAGGGGCGGACGTTCTGAAGGATGCCCAGCATGGCGGCCACGCCGGTCTTGTTATCGTTGGCGCCCTCGGTGCTGGGGGTGAAGAGCTCCACAATACCGGTCACGGCAAGGAGCAGCAGCGGCAGAGCGGCGATGAGACCAAGCACCCACAGGATGCGGCGGAAGACCTCGGGCAGGAAGGCCATGATCTGGAAGAGGGTGGCCACGGCCACGGCCAGCACGCACCACTTGCTGAAGCGCCAGGCCATGGGCAGGTACGGCGCGAGGGGCGTGGAGTAGACGGGGTTCTCGTGCGGGGTGTCGTAGTGGGCGACGATGACGATGGGGCGGACGCCCTTCTGGACCAGCGGGCCCTCGCCCTTGTGGAAGGCCACGACGTTCTGGCTGCGCGCGGAGGGGCCGAGCTTCTCCACAAAGTCATTGCCCAGGTAGCGGGCCACAAAGGCCGCCACGGGGAGCGCCACCAGCACAAAGCCGATGACGGTCAGCGGCACGGCGCCAATGCCCACCAGCAGCATGCCCACAAAGAGCATGGCAAACAAAATCTGATCCATGACGCCGCCAAAGGCCTTGGCGTCAAACTCCTCGATGGAAGGCTCCACGCCGTGTCGGCGCATGATGTCCGCGATGGTCTGTGCGGCCTGGTACTCCTCCTGGCTGTTTGCCGGAGCAATCCCGACGTTCTGGTCGAGCTGGTCCAGGTAGTCATGTGTCATGGCCATGCTGTGCGTCCTTTTGGTAAGTCTCTGATGCGTTTGGTGCGTTGCTGCATACAATCAAGACAGTATACGGCTTATGGTGCACATTCGTTGAAAACTCGCAGATACGAGCTGCCAGCGACGGCGCGTGGCAAGTAGGGCTTTGTCCCGGGAGGTCAGATGGGCAGCAAAGAGATGACCAAGGACGACGAGAAGGTCGAGCGCATAGCCTCGTTGGCTGCGTACTTCATGCAGGCGAGAACTGCCGTCAGCTCCGAGGCAATCCATACGAGGTTTTATCCGTCGCTAAGCGTCGACAGCTTCAACAAGGCGTTCTCGCGCGACCGCGCCGACCTTGCCATCTGCGGCCTGGTGCTGAAGAAGTGCGGCTCAGGTGACTCGCGCGCGCTCTGGAAGGTTGACGAGGAGACTTCCTACGCGGACTCCACCGCACTCTCTCCGACCGACGCCTTTGCGTTTGCCCTGGCCTGCCAGCCGCTCCTTCGCACCGAGGGCTTCCCGCTCTCCACCGACCTGGACTTTGCGCTCAAAAAAATCTACAACTACTTTGACTCCGAGGCCGCCAGCTTTGCAAGCGGTCACAAGGACTCGCGCGAGGAGAGGGTCCTGCGCACGAGCATGGCCTCCGGCAAGGCGTTTGAGATGGAGTACGAGGATGCAAAGGGGCAGGTCAGCACCCGCGTGATTGCCCCTTACGGCACATTCTCGTTCCGCGAGCGGCTCTACGTTGTTGGCCCGCAGGTGGAGCGGGACGGGACGGTGGTGCTGGACAGCGTGCGCACGTATCGCTTTGAGCGCATCCTGAAGGCCAAACTCACCTCCATTGCGTTTGAGGTACCGCGCGACTTTGACATCAGCGACCACCGCAAGCTGCCGTTTCAGATGGGCGAGCCGGTCTGTGAGGGGCACTTTGACGTGCCCGAGGCGGCGAGGGCGGAGGTCCTGAAGGCCGGCGCGCGGCTTGCCGACGGCCAGGGTGAGCTCGTGGCCGCGGTGAGCAGCCTTGAGGACGCCGCGGCGTGGGCCATCTCGGTCGGCGCTCGGCCCACGGCACCAGAGGAGCTGGTCGCGGCATGGAGGAAGCAGCTTGAGGGGGCGGTCCGCAATGGCTAGGGCTGGTCGTACAGGTGGCGTGGACGCGGCCCGAGAGATCGTGAGCGTCATTGGCGCGCTCAGCACCGAGGGTGACGAGGTCAACCCGGGCGCCATTGCTTCTCGCATGGGTAAGACGCCCGAGGAGGCCAGCAAGTTCATGGACATGCTGCTCTACCTGGGCACGGATGATGTCGGGCTCAAGCTTTGCGCCGAGTTTGACGATGACGACACCCCCTACTTTGTGGACTCCGCCGCAGGAAGGCCGCTGCGCCTGACCGAGGCGGAGACCCTTGCCGTCCAGGCGGCGCTTGCCTGGATGGGCACCCCGGAGGACGACCCGCTGGCAGCGACGGTCAACCGGGCCCTGGGGGCGCCGGACTTTGACGGCAAGACGGTGCACAGGATGCTTGCGCCGGCAGGCTCGGCCGAGGTCGACGCCATCAGGAGCGCCTGCGCACATGCCATCGCACGCAAGCTTGACCTGCGCATTGTCTACCGGAAGTCCGGTGCCTCGACCGACGAGGTGCGCCTGGTGCAAGACGCAAGGCTTCGGCAGGAGGACGGCAGCTGGTACCTAACTGGCACGGACCCCAGCCGCGGGGCCAGGCGGGACTTCAAGCTGGAGCGCATCTCCTCGGTTGAGGCTGTTGCGCGCGCGGAGGAGGCGGTCGAGCCTGCCGGCCCCGCGAGCGAGCCGCGGCAAGTCACGCTGGTGTTTGACTCGGAGCACTGGCTGGAGCTTCTCCCCTGGCACGACCTTGAGGTGACGAGACACGCAGACGGCACCCTCACGGCAAAAACGGCCTGGTACGGGGGCATGTGGCTACCCAGGATGATTGCCGCCTGCGGCGGCCACGTCACCTGCGACGACCCCATGCTCGCAGCCGCCGTCCACGGCCTTGCGGCCGCTGAGCTGGGGCGGTAGGGCCAAAAACACGTTTTGGGTTCGCGGTTTTGGGACGTGTGCATAGACCGAAACAAAGACCCGCAGGTCACAGGCCTGCGGGTCTTCTCGTCATTGCGGAGGCTGGCGGACGCCGAACCCAACTCAATATCCGATTTGGGTTCGCACCTAGCGGGCACGCGGAGGGGCCAGCACAAGCGCGTCAAGAAACCGCAGGTAGAGGCCCCGCGCTTCCAGCCGTCACCAACACGTCCCCCAAACCGCGAACCCAAAACGCGAAGAGGGACCCCACTGGCCCTGGTCGGCCCCGGCTTACCCCTGGCTCTGACGCCAGAACTCTATGTAGCGGCGGACGTTGGCGGAGTCCAACATCTGCACGTTCTTGCTGGGCAGGCTCTTGATGAACGTCTTGCCGTAGCGCTTGGTGGCCAGGCGCGAGTCGGCCAGCACCAGGACGCCGGAGTCGCTCGCGCTCCTGATGAGGCGCCCGGCAGCCTGCTTGACGGAGATCACCGCCTCCGGCAGCGAGTACCTCCACCAGGCACGCTCCTCGCGGGCGTCGCGCTCGCGGACCAGCGGGTCATTGGGGCTGGCAAACGGCAGCTTGGGAATCACCACGCAGCGCAGTGTGTCTCCCTGCGCGTCAAACCCCTCCCAGAAGGACTTGAGCGCCAGCAGAGAAAGGCTCTCCTCCTTCATGAAGCGGTCGCGAAGGCGGCGCGGGCTGGTGCCGCGCTCCTGGCAGGCCAGGTCAAGGCCCTCGGCGGCCAGGCGCGGGCGCAGCCCCTCGTAGACGCGCTCCATGTCGCGCCTGTTGGTGAACAGCGTCAGCACCGAGCCGCCCATGGAGACGTGCACGTCAAACAACAGGTCCTCCAGCGCGCCGATGTAGGCGCGTTCGCTGGGCGCCGGCATGTCCTTTGCAACCACCACGGCCATGTGCGAGTCATAGTCAAAGCTCGAGTCAAGCCGCAGGTCGCGGTGCTTGCCCTTCGGCAGCCTGGAAAGGCCCACGCCCTCGTTGAAGTGCTTGAAGTCGTCGCCAACAGCAATGGTTGCGCTGGTGAAGACCACGCTCTCCATCTCGGGCAGCCAGCGCTCGGCAAGGTCCGCGCCCACGTCGATCTTCTCGGCAACAAGGCGCTCGGCGGCCATACGGCGCTTGGAGCGGCTGAGCTGCGCAGAGTAGACGTAGCGGTCGTCCTCGCCGTCGCAGATAAGGCGGATGCCGGCCAGCAGGTCACCCAGGAACCTGCAGGACTCGCCCAGGTCGGCCGCCAGCTGGGGAGAAGCCCCCGCCAGAAACGCCTGCGCCTCCTTGAGCTGCTTGACACCCTCTGCCAGCACGGACGCGGCCTTCTGGCCGCAGTCGCGAACGGCTCCCCACTCTTCGCTGACGCGCACGTCGGCGTCAATCCACAGGGTCATGAGGTCGTAGCCGCCGTCGGAGCGGGCCAGGCCGGCCAGCTCGTGCACGGCCACAAAGAGGTCCGCCACGTCCACGGAGGCGCGGGCCACCGTTGCGGCGGCCTTGGTCAGAAGCCCTTGGATGGTGGTGGACCCGTCCAGCATGGCGGACTGCACCAGCAGGCTGTGGATGACGCCGGTCTTGGTGCCGCCGAGCAGCTCAAACGCCATGCGGGCCTCTTCGCCGGAGACCTCCACGGCCCACTGGCGGCGCGCCTCGGACTCAAACGCGTGGGCCTCGTCGATGACCCAGTGGCGCACCGGCGGCAGGATCTTGCCTTCGGCCTCCACGTTGCGCAGCAGCAGCGAGTGGTTGGTCACCACCACGTCCGAGCTGGCCGCACGGCGACGGGCACCGTGGAGCAGGCACTCGTTGGGGTAGTACGGGCAGCGCGCGTGCAGGCATTCGCCGGACTTGATGGTGAGCATCTGGCGCGGCACGTATCGCCAGCGAATGCCCAGCGCGTCCAGGTCTCCGTCGGGGGACTGGCAGGCAAACGCGTAGGTCACGGCTATGGCCGTGAGCATGTCCCCGCCCACGGCGTTGTCGGAGCGGCCGTCGTGCTGCGCCAGCGAGAAGGGCAGCTCGTCCTTGACCGCGCGGTCAAGGCGGTGCAGGCACGGGTAGTGGTCGTAGCCCTTGAGGCTGGCGAAGGTCAGGCCGTGCGGCAGGGCCTCCGCCAGGGCCGGCAGCTCGTGGGAGACCAGCTGGTCGGTGAGGGCATTTGTCTTTGTGGCCACACCCACGGTGACGTTGTTGCGCTGGGCAAAGAGCACCTCGGGCAGCAGGTACGCCACTGACTTGCCCACGCCGGTACCGGCCTCTATGGCGCGGTGCGTGGAGGTGGCCAGGGCATCAGCCACCTCGCAGGACATCTGGACCTGCTCGGGACGGCTCTCCAGGCGCTCGTACATGCGAGCCACGGCACCCGCAGAGCCAAACTCCTCGCGCACCTCGGTGGCGGTGACGGGCTTGACGTGGTCCTTCTCGGCTGCGTCGTCGCGCTGCTTGGCCACGGACTCTCCCAGCAGCTGCGCACGCACGCCCTTGAGCGAGAAGCGCACGGGGCCGTCGGCCAGCGCCAGGTGAGAGAGCACCGGGCGGAAGGGCCAGTCAATCTCGGGATGCATGTCTGCCAGGTGGCCGAGCAGCCCCGCCGGCAGGTCGGTGAGGGCACACAGGATGATGCGCCACATGCCGCAGAGGGCTGCCACGTCGTCGCCGGCGCGGTGGGTCACGGAGGCGCAGTCAAAGGCCTCCGCCATGTCCGCCAGACGGTGAGAAGAGAGGCGCGGCAGGGCGATGCGTGACAGCGCCAGCGTGTCTATCCAGGTGTCCGAGACGTTCACGCCACCGGGGACGGCCTCCACGAAGGTGCGGTCAAAGGTGGCGTTGTGGGCCAGCACCGGGGCACCGCCCACAAAGTCCGCCAGGGCCGCCACGGCCTCGCGGGCGTCCGGGGCGTCTGCCACGTCCACCTGGCTGATGCCCGTGAGCTGCACGATCTCTGCTGGGATGAGGCAGTGCGGGTTGACGAAGGTCTCGAAGGTCTCCACGACCTCGCGGCCGCGCAGGCGGGCGGCAGAGATCTCTATGAGCGTGCAGTCCTTGAACGAGAGGCCCGTGGTCTCGGTGTCAAGGACCACGACGTCGTCCTCGAGCAGGCCAAACTGCTGGGTATGGGCGCGCTCGGCAAGCGTCGCGTAGGCCGCGCGGACAGAGGCCGGCGTGCCGGGAAGGATGAGGTCATCCAGCGTCTTGGGTTGGGTCATCTAGGTGTCTACCTCGGGTTCTCTAGCGGGTTTGGTGCCTGAATGAGAAAAAGGGACAGTCCCTTTTTCTCAGGCCTCGAGGGCAAGCTCGACGAAGCGGGTGCAGAGCTGCGGGAACTCTATGCCGGCGTGGCGGGCGGAGTCGGGCAGGAGGCTGCTTGCGGTCATTCCCGGGATGGTGTTGGTCTCCAGGATGACGGGCTCGCCCGCGGCGGTGACGATGAAGTCGCTGCGAGAGCAGCCGCGGCAGCCAAGGGCCTTGTGGGCGCGGCAGGCCATGTCCTGCGCAAGGGCATAGACCTCGGGAGAAAGGCGCGCCGGAATGATGTGGTGAAGCGCGGAGGGCTCGTACTTGACCTTGAGGTCGTAGAACTCGGCGTCGTAGGCAATCTCCACCACGGGCAGGGCCTCGGGCTCGTCGTTGCCAATGACGGGCACGGTGATCTCGGTGCCCTCGATGCACTCCTCCACAAGCACCCTCTGCCCGGCGGAGCCGGCCAGCTCGATGGCGGCCGCAAGCTCCTCGCGGCTGTTGACGCGGCTGATGCCAAAGCTGGAGCCGTTGCCGCAGGGCTTGACGAAGAGCGGCAGGCCCAGGTTCTGGATGACGGCGTCCACCTGCTCCTCGGTGAGGACGGTGCCGGGTCTCATGTCAAAGCCGCGCGGCGCGCGAATGCCCGCTGAGCGGTAGACGGCCTTGGCAAACTCCTTCTCGGTGCCCACGGCGCTGGCAAGCACGCCAGAGAACGCGTAGGGGATGTGGAGTGTCTCGAGGAAGCCCTGGATGCAGCCGTCCTCGCCGTAGCGGCCGTGAAGCGCGGGGAAGGCCACGTCGTAGCCGCCGGCCACGAGCCTCTGCGGAAAGTCCTTCTCGGCAATGTCATAGAGGTCTACCTGCGCAAACCCAGCGTCGAGAAGTGCCTGGCGGCACTGGGTGCCAGACTGCATGGAGATGTCCCTCTCGTCTGACCAGCCACCGGCCAGAACGGCCACCCTGAGGGTCTTGAGTTGCTCTGCGTCCATTGAAGCTCCTTAGCGGCAGGCCCACGAGCTGGTATGCTCTTCAGGCAGTTAGTAAGTATCGTTCCCGTTGGTTGCCAACAGTGGTTTAGCTCTGTTGAGAATACTCCACCACGGGGATGCCACGCTGAGGGGAGCGTCATGACCAATTCCACCAACGGTGGTTCCGGGGCGGCCGCGGGTCTTGTCAACCTGAAGTCGCTCTCTCACAAGGAGCTTGCGGAGCTCATCGAGTCCCTGGGGCAGCCCAGCTTCCGTACCAAGCAGGTCGAGGACTGGATCTGGAACAAGAACGTCAGTTCTCTGGACGAGATGACCAACCTGCCCAAGACGCTGCGCGAGGCACTTGCCGCCAAGGTCAGCGTGGGAGGCGTGGAGGAGGTTGCCCGCCAGGTCTCTTCTGACGGCAGTCGCAAGTACCTGCTGCGCTACCCCGACGGCGTCACCGTCGAGTGCGTCGGCATGCCCACCAAGAACCGCCTTGCCGTCTGCGCCAGCACGCAGGCCGGATGCGCCATGGGTTGCGCCTTCTGCGCCACCGGCGCCGCTGGCCTCACGCGCTCCCTCACGTCCGCAGAGATCTACGAGCAGGTCATGCACGTGCGCGATGACTTCAACACGCGCGTGACCAGCGTCGTCCTCATGGGCCAGGGCGAGCCGTTCATGAACTACGACGCCACTCTGGGCGCCCTGCGCAAGCTCAACAACCCTGACGGCGGCGGCATTGGCGCCCGTCACCTCACTGTCTCCACCTGCGGTGTCATTCCCAACATCATCCGCTTTGCCAAGGAGCCGGAGCAGTTCACGCTGGCCGTCTCCCTGCACTCCGCGGTGCAGTCCACCCGCAATGCCCTCATGCCGGGTGTCAAGAAGTACTCCCTGGTCAACCTGTACAACACCATGGGAGAGTACGTAAACAAGACCGGCCGCCGTCCCACCTACGAGTACGCGCTCATCGGTGGCGTCAACGACACGGGCGAGGAGCTCAACGCGCTGTGCGACTTCTGCAAGGGCACGCTGGCGCACGTCAACCTCATCCAGCTCAACGAGGTCAGTGGCTCCAAGTTCAAGCCTTCCACGCCGCAGCGCGCTCAGGACTTTGTGCAGCGCCTTGCGCGCGTTGGCGTCGAGGCCACCATCAGAAACTCCCGCGGGTCCGACATTGACGCAGCCTGCGGTCAGCTCCGCCAGCGCATGGCGGGGAAGTAGTTCCTCTTACTGCTTGCGTGACGCCAAGGCCGGTTACCTGCATTTCGCTGGTAACCGGCCTTTTTCTTTTACCTTTTGCCCTTTTGGCGAGAAGAACACGTGTTCTGTTTAGAATCCCAAAGCCTGCCATTGAGCTGCGGTTGACTGGGCGTTTGGCAGCGGACTCTCGTCTTTCATCGTCACGCCCTGGGCATCCTCAACGATTTGACTGATTCTGTCGTAGGAGGACTTGACCGAGGTGGCAGCTGACTTGAGGTGTGACTTGGCCTCATCGGAGAGACAGAACTTATAAAGATAGGCAGCCCCGATGGCGAGCAGACCCGCAGTTGTAAGCGTTGTCTTCACGCGCACGGCTATTCATCTCCATACGGGTTCTGAGCAGCAATCATCTCCACGATGTGGGCAAGCATGTCCTCGTCGGCAAACTCTATTTCAATCTTGTTCTTGCCGCGGACGTTCTTGATCTTGACGTTGGTGTTCAGAGCCTGACGGAGCTCACGGGCCGCCCTCTTGAAGGACTGAGGGGCTGGCTCCCTCCTGGGCTTGGAAGGCTCTTCTGTGCCAGAAAATAGCGGGGCAAGACGTTCTGTCTGACGGACCGACAGATTCTCGTTGACGACCTTCTCTGCCAGTCTGATGCGGCCTTCCTCAGTAGGCACGGCAAGGATGGCGCGGGCGTGCCCGGCAGTGATGCGGCCAGTCTCAAGGAGATCCTGCACCTCAGTAGGCAGGTCCATCAGCCTCAGCGTGTTGGTGATCGTAGACCTGGACTTGGAGAGAATCTTTGAGAGCTCCTCCTGTGTGAGGTCTTTCTCGTCAAGGAGCTGGCGGTAGCCGCGGGCCTCCTCAAGGGGAGTCAGGTTGGAGCGCTGCAGGTTCTCGATGAGAGCAAGCTTAAATACGTCCTCATCGGAAATCTCTCGGATGACAACGGGAACCTCATCAAGTCCCGCCAACTTTGCAGCCTGATATCGGCGCTCGCCAGCAACGATCTCGTAAGACGTTCCATGCTTGCGAACAAGGATGGGCTGGAGGATGCCGTTCTGCTTGATTGAGTCTGCCAGCTCAGAGAGCTCGGTCTCATCAAAGGTCTTTCTCGGCTGTCCCTTGTTGGGCTTGATCTTGGAGATGGGAAGAACCGAGTCTGACTTCATTGCTGCAGTCTCAGCATCAGCCTCACCCATCAGAGAGACGAGACCTTTTCCCAAACCAGCCTTCTTAGCCACGGTTAATCACTTCCTTTGCAAGCTTTGCATAGGCAGAAGCGCCCTTGGAAATGCGGGCATACATAGAAACCGGCATGCCATGGGAAGGCGCCTCGGCAATTTTGACGTTACGTGGAATGATGGTCTTGAACATCTTCTTACCAAAGAAGGCCTGAACCTCATCCACAACCTGCTTAGAGAGCGTTGTACGACTATCGAACATAGTCATAACAACGCCAAAGATTTCCAAATCAGGGTTCATGCGCTTCTTTACCATGTTCATGGATTCAAGAAGCTTAGTAACACCCTCAAGTGCGTAGTACTCACATTGAATTGGAATAATCAGCGAGTCTGCTGCAATGAGTGCATTGATTGTCAAAAGACCTAAAGACGGGGGACAGTCGATAATTACGAAGTCAAACTCGTCCTTAACCGTCTCAAGGGCCTCTTTGAGCACAGATTCACGAGCCATCGTGTTTACAAGCTCGATTTCAGCACCTGCTAACTGAATTGTAGCCGGTGCAACAAACACCTTCGGCTCGCAAGTCTCCTGAATTACATCGGCAATGGGCACATTATTGAGAATGACGTCATAAATGTCGTTCTCAAGCTCGTCTTTTTCGATTCCAAAGCCGCTGGAAGCATTTCCCTGCGGGTCAAAGTCAACGATAAGCACCTTTTTGTTGGCTTCGCCAAGACAAGCAGCAAGGTTAATCACCGTTGTAGACTTGCCAACACCGCCCTTTTGGTTAATCGTCGCAATAACCCTCGTGTTGCGACTGGGAAGTCCTCGTTTCACGTCTGTATAGCTCACGTGACCCTCCAAATGCAGTTCGTTGGCCTATGTAGATGGTGATTGGACTACATCATACGAGAATGTTCCACGTGAAACATTGTGATTCTCAACCTCTTTTGATTGGCATATGTTTCACGTGGAACATGAATGGCCCTAACGTTTCACGTAAAACGTTAGGTCCATTCATAGCAGTTAATTCGAATTGTACTTAGATGACTAAATACCCAGTGGCTGATTCTTTGCCATTCCGTTCTGTCTCGGCAGCTTGATCTTAGACTTGGCAACCTTCTGATACTGTAGAATCTCACGATGCCCAAGACCGTTAGGCAGCTCGCATGTTTCACGTGAAACAAACTTCATGCCACAAATCTTTGCCGCACGGTTGGCAGCAGCCAACTCGTCCTCAGTCGGATTGGCCTTCTCAAGAACAAGAAATCCGTTCTTCTTGAGCAATGGAGCCGCATACTCGACCAGAACATTGGACTGAGCCACGGCACGTGCAAACACATACGAAAAGGACTCATGCCTCTCCAAGGCCAACTCCTCAGCCCTCACATGAAGAGCTTCGACGTTGTCCAGCCCAAGCACCGTAGCAAAGTCATTGACTGCATTGACCTTCTTGCCAACAGAGTCAATCAACAATGCATGGGCACCAGTGGCAATGGCCAGAGGGATGCCAGGGAAGCCAGCACCAGTGCCTACGTCCAAAACGACGTCCTGAGAGCCTATCTGAGACGAGATATAGGCAAGGGGCATAAAAGAGTCCAGGCAATGCAAGACAAGGCCTTCAGCGGGCTCTGTGATCCTCGTAAGGTTGACGACTTTGTTCTTCTCGATAACGAGGTCCAAATGGACAACCATAAGACGGGCCTGATCCTCAGTCAAAGGGATGCCATAGTCATTCGCATATTCGAGGAGCCTCTGCTCAAGGTCTCTTCTAAGCTCAATGTCCAAAATATGCCTCCTGCCAAAAACTCTCTACACAAGAAGTTTTGTCATATAAGAAAAGGGAGGGTGAGAAACTCACCCTCCCTAGAGAATAGCCTATGTAGCTGGTCTTACCTGACGGCAGTCACAACCACGCGACGGTTGGGGTCCTCACCCTCGGAGTGGGTGGTGACGGACTCGTTGCCCAGCAACGTCATGTGGACGATGCGGCGCTCGTAAGCGTTCATGGGGGCCAGGGCAACGCGACCCTGCTTGCAGGCACGCTCTGCAGCAGAAAGAGCAATGGTCTCAAGCTTCTTCTTGCGACGGGTCTTGTAGCTCTCGATGTCCACCACGATGGGGTAGTAGAACTTGATGCGGCTGCTCATCAGGGAGGTCAGCACCATCTGAAGAGCATCCAGGGTACGGCCGTGACGACCGATGAGAACCGCGAGGTCACCACCGTTGACGTCAAGAATGAGCTCGCCCTCGTCACCGTCGTACTCGTCGATGGAAGACTCGGTCTCGCCAAAGAAGGCCAGAATCTTCTTCAGATAGTCAACGGCGAGGTCGGCGACCTTGTCGGTCTCCTCGTCAGTAAGGGCAATGCCGGACTCAAAGTGCTCGCGAATCTCTGCAAACTCGTCGTCCTCGGCAGTATTGAGGGTTCCCTCCACCAGAGTCTCCTCCTGGTTCTCAGGGATGCTCTCCTCCATACCAACCTCCTGTAATAGCATCAAAAACGATGCTAATAAACGTAGTCTAACAGCAAATACTAGTAGCTAACTAGTTAGTTCTTCTTGTGGGGGCGAGGCTTCTTCTCCTTGCGCACCACATTGACCTCGACGGGCTTGTTCTTGGCAGCCTCCTCGGCCTCCTTACGGGCCTTCTCCATGACCTTGTTGGTCACCAGCTGCTGCTGGGCCACCTGCCAAAGGGAGGAGGTCACGTAGTAGAGAAGGACGGCAGCCGGGCAGGACCAGCCAAACCAGAGCATCATGATGGACATGACGGCGCCCATGGTGATGGACTGCATGCGCTGGTCACCCTGCATCTGGGTGTTCATCAGCATGGGGACGAAGGTCAGCACGCCAAAGAGCAGGTCAAAGATGATGTAGGGGGCAGCAGCGGCCCAGCCGGAGGCGGCAAGCACGCCAGCGACGGAATCGGAGATGGACGGCAGAATACCGAAGAAGGAGGCATCCACAGGCACGTTCTTCACGACGGTGAAGAGGGCAAAGAAGATGGGCATCTGCAGGAAGAGAGGCAGGCAACCCATGATCGGGTTGAAGTTTGCCTCGGAGTAGAGCTTCATCTGCTCCTCCTGCATGCGAACGGGGTCGTCCGCGTACTTCTCCTGGATCTCCGCGATCTTGGGCTGCATGACCTGCATGTTGGCCGTGGACTTGACCGACTTGGTCTGCAGCGGGGTCAGGATGAGGCGAATGATGAGGGTCAGGATGATGACAGCCAGGCCCCAGTCGCCAGAGACGCCATGGAGCCCCTCGAGCACCATGGTCAGGAAGTTAATGAACCAATCCCACATGTTTCCTCCGTGGCCGTCCCCGGTCAGGGAACGGGATCATACCCGCCATTATGGAAGGGATGGCACCTCAAGATCCTGCGCAGCGCAAGCCAGCCGCCCTTTGCCAGGCCGTAGCGCTCTATGGCCTGGCGGGCATACTCGGAACATGTCGGCATATAAATGCAGTGGGCCCCCATCAGGGGAGAGACTCTCCTCTGATAGAAGGCCACGACCACAAGTACGGCTTTGGCAGCCGCCGACTGCGGGCGGTTTTGGCCCACGTCAGATGCCGGCCTTGGCGAGCATCTTCTGCAGGGCGGCAGCCACAAGCTCGGGTGAGCTGTCATGGGTTCCCGCCGTGGAGAAGAGAATCACGTCATAGCCGTCACGCGGCATGTCGCAGGCACGCGCCGCCTCTCGGAGGACGCGCTTGCAACGGTTGCGGTAGACGGCATTGCCTAGACGCTTTGGCGCGACGAAGGCGACCCTTCCGGTGTCGCCTTCGTCGCGTCTAGCTACACGTATGCGCAGGAGGGAGTTGTTAATCCTCTTCCCACGGGAGAAGACCAGCTCAAAATCTTGCTTTGATTTGATGGTCTTCATGCTTTGTTATTTAGACGGTGAGCTGGTGACGGCCCTTGGCACGACGACGAGCGAGCACGGCACGGCCGCCCTTGGTGGCCATACGAGCACGGAAGCCGTGGGTGGTGGCGCGCTTGCGCTTGTTGGGCTGGTAGGTACGCTTCATAGCTATTCCTCCCGGTTGGGTTTAGACGTCGGTAATAGAGCAATAAGCCCAAAGATTGTAAGGGTGTCAACCTCCAGATGTCAATTTCCTTCTCGCACACATCCCGCCCATATTCACAATCTCTTCCGAGGTCACAGAGGTAGGACGCCACCCCTAGCGGATGGGCTTTCAGACAACACTATATGTAGTGAGATTGCCACGGCAGGTACTTCTCGGCGAGAAAAGTCCCCACAGACCGTCGCGACGTTGATGAAAGAAACATTCCACAGAAGCGTGCAATGCGGCGGAACGCGGTGAAAAGTTTCGGTTGCATGCTATGATTTTCCAGCCGATTTCAGTGATGAATCCCGAGTTTTCGACAGGCTTTCACAACGTGTTGAAAACTTTCCTTCACATCGAATCTTGCGCGAAAAGTTTTCTTCAAGTGTCAAAATGTTGTTGAAAAGAAGGTTGGAGAGCATGGCCAGAGACTTCTATCCATTTGTGGAGAAAGACCCCTCTACCAGCGATTCTTCCCAACCTTGGGACGTTATCAAAAACGGCATCCAAAACCCGGATGAAAACATTTCATCACCCTCCCAGGCGCCCATGGAGGTCAGCACGCCCGCCCGCATTGCCGTCTACGACGACGCGGCGGCGGCCCCGCGCGTGGTCATGGTGGAGCCCAAGGACGTCCGCAGCTTCCTTGAGGAGATTACGGCCACGGTTAACCGCCTCTCGCACGAGCAGGGCGGCACCATCCCCTTCATGGTCATCAGAGAGATCGTCGAGAACTTCATCCACGCCTACTTCAAGGCGCCGACCATAACCATCCTGGACGGCGGAAACACCATCCGCTTCTCTGACCAGGGGCCCGGCATCAAGCAGAAGGACCTGGCCCTTGAGTACGGCACCTCCAGCGCCACCGAGGAGATGAAGCACTACATCCGCGGCGTGGGGAGCGGTCTGCCCTACGCGCAGCAGTACATGGTGGACAAGGGCGGCAGCCTGGACATCGAGGACAACCTGGGCGGCGGCACCGTGGTCACCATCTCCACGCACCCCCGCGAGGAGCCACCGGCCCCGCAGGTGCCCACGGCGGGGGCGTACGGACAGCCCTACCAGCAGCAATGGCCCCAGCAGCCTCAGCCCTTTGGCCAGGCGTACGGCCAGCAGTGGCCGCCCCAGCCCTGGCAGCAGCCGTACGGGCAACAGGCTCCGGCAGGCATGCCGCAGCAGCAGACGGGCTGGCAGCAGTCCCAGCCCTACGGCCTGCCTTGGCAGCAGCAGGCTCCGGCCGGCATGCCCACCCAGCAGCAGCCCTGGCAGCAGACAGCGCCGATGGGGCAGCCCGCGGCCCAGCAGCCCTATGCGCCCATGGCGGGCATGCCCACGGCCGCGCCCCAGCTCAACGAGCGCAGCCAGGCAATCCTGGGCTTCCTGAGCGCCCACGAGCTCTGCGGTCCCACGGACCTGGCAAACGCCCTCGGCGGCTCAAACGCCACGTGGTCCCGCGCGTTGCAGGACCTGGCCAGCCAGGGCGTGGTGATAAAGGACTCCCAGAAGTACCGCCTGACCGGCTACGGGCAGTCTCTTCTCGGCTAGTTTTCAACATCGCGGGGAAGTTATCAACAATCGCGTATACTAGGCGGCACTGGTTATAGGCACCCTAGGAAACGCAGCCAAAATGGAACTATCTCTGGAATCAGATGCCGAGGCCCTGTGGCAGGACTCCCTTGACCTGCTGACGGGCGAGGGCGCCCCCGCCGCCCTGCTGGCCATGCTGCAGAAGTGCACTCCCGTTCAGCCGGCGGACGGCGCCCTCGACGTGGAGACCCCCATGCGCATGGTGGCAAAGAGCGTGGCAAAGAACGCGGCCGTCATAGAGGCGCGCCTCGAGCAGGCAGCCTTCGAGCCCGTGAGGCTTGACGTGCAGTTTCGCCAAGGGGCGGCTGTTGCCGCCGCGCCGGCCGCGGCGGCGCCCGCGCAGCCCGTGACCGTCCCGGCCCCGGCT
>ERZ773185.605-NODE-605-length-31560-cov-29.966958_pt1 | contig 31560 bp, 24 predicted proteins | sample MGYA00580531_ERZ773185 | MGnify/ENA primary metagenome ERZ773185 (study PRJEB29015, sample SAMEA2737799) | human gut metagenome | biome: human gut; feature: human-associated habitat; material: faeces | place: China | collected 2012 ...
TATGCAAACTACAAGAAAAAGGCAGCTTTGATTGCTGGATAACTGATTGATAAAACGAGTGATTTCCTTGGCTTCATCAGATGCATAGTTTCCGGATCCGCGATATGGCATTTCCCCATTATCCCGTAATTGCTTTTGCCATCGGGACAGTGTCTGTTGGGAAATTCCTAAATTATGGGCACACCCAATCAGTCCTAAGTCACGATGATCATGGTAATATTGGACAGCATCCATTTTAAATTGTTTGTCGAACTTCGTCATACTAAGGCCCCCTATATATACTTTTATTGTATCACTTTATGGAAAACCTCAGTTTGACTTGTCCTATTTATATGCTAGCACCAATCGAATCTCTCTAGCGGGCTCGCCACGTGCGAGCCCCTACAGACTTTGTGCTGCAAACTATAAAACAAAAAGACCTCGCACGATGGCAGAAGCTTTCGTGTGAGGTCCCTTGTATTCATGGCTGCGGGATATGTTGGGCCAAATCTTTGGTCATTTCTATGTGTTCAAAGTATTTATGGGTCTTCCACAGGAGCGCGCTGAAGGCGCTGAAGGTCAGACGGAACCGGAAGTGTTTGAAGCTGATAGGGCCTTCAAACATGGGGACGCGGTCCAGGTCATACGGGTCGTCCCAGGGGAAGTCGCGGCCTGTTTCTACGGTGAAAGCGTAGCGGTAGCCGGCGCCCCGCGTTTCTTCCATGACCATATCGTTATATTTGCCTTCCGGGAAGGCGATGAAGTGGCACGGTTTCCCTGTCATCTTTTCGATGATGTCTTTGGAATCCTGCAGTTCGTGACGCACGCCGGCCCGGTCAAAGCTGGTCAGGGGCTTATGGCTGATGGTGTGGGACCCGAATTCCATGCCGTCGGCGGACATTTCCTTGACCTGGTCCCAGGTCAGGTAGCCCGGCGTATTCATGAGGTTGATGATCAGGAATATAGTGCCGCGCATGTGGTATTTCTTCAGGATGGGATAGGCGTTTTCATAGTTGTCGACGTAGCCGTCATCAAAGGTGATGAGGACTGGCCGGTCGGGCAGGTCGCCTTCGCCGCGCATGTAGGCATCGAACTGTTCCAGCGTAATGGAATGGTAATCGTTGTCGTGCAGATATTTCATCTGTTCGTCAAAGTTAGCCGGCTTCATGGTCAGCACGGTGTTGAATTTATTATTGACCTGATGGTAGTTCAGGACCGGGACGCCTGTCAGGTGATAGTTCGTCGACCCGAAATACCAAAAAGCAAAGATACCGATAAGGAGGACCAGGACGGTGAGAATGACGCCGATGATCCACGAGCATATTTTCTTCAACATAAGACTTCCTTTATTTTGTTACGTTTTTCAGGGTCTTGATGAAATGGTTCTCAGTCAGCCATTTTTCATCGCCTTTTTCCAGGGCTTCTTTCAGCTCTTTGATACAGATATTTTCCATATGGATCGTTTCGATGGTCGTCGTCATGTATTTCGTTTCTTCATACATGTAATCATCCAGTTCCTGCTTGACCAGAACGTCTTTCAGTTCAAAGAGCAGGTCTTCCGATTCCTGCTGGATGGCCAGCAGTTCGGTCCAGTGGTTGTATTCTTCTTCGGTCAGGACGAACTCGCCGTACATGTCCGTGACCAGCTGTTCCTGGGAACAGAGGATCTGTTTGGCATAATCGACGCCCGTAGACCGGTCATAGACATGGAGCTCACGGTTTTCTCCATTGACACTAACGCGCATGGCGTAACACCTCCGCTTGAGTTTAATCAAAGTACATACATCCTCTATTATACAGGATTTTGAGAAGACGACAAGTGTTTTTTGGCATAAAAAAAAGGCTGTCTCATCAAGACAGCCTTTTTTCTGTAGGGGCGCCACGTGGGGCGCCCGCTCCGGGAAAAGAGTCATCCAAATCCCTAACGGGTCGCCCACGGGCGACCCCTACAAGTTTTGTACTATAAGCTGATTATGCTTCTACAGGGTATACGCTAACTTTGCGGTTGTATTTACCAGCGCGTTCGAAAGCAACTTTACCTGCAGCCGTAGCGAACAACGTATCATCTTTGCCGATGCCTACGTTCGTGCCCGGATGGAAGTGCGTACCACGCTGGCGAACGATGATGTTGCCGGCTTTAACGATGACGCCGTCATGGCATTTTACACCAAGGCGTTTGGATTCGCTATCACGGCCGTTACGCGTGGAGCCTGTCCCTTTTTTATGAGCGAAAAGCTGTAAGTTGAAATTGAACATTCCGTCCACCTCCTGACGTCTATGAGTCGAGTACGACGTATTCTCCATACTGCCGTACAATTTGTTCCAAACCTGCTACCATAGTCCCTAAGATAATCTGTGAGGCTTCACAGGGGTTGGGGACCTGGACGGATAAGAAGCCATCGTTTACTTCATACGGTACGTCATGCGAAGCGTACTGCATGAGACCCAACAAGGCTGTCTGCGACAATGCCGATACGGCGGCACAGACGATATCGCTGCCGGCTTCGTCATAATCGGCATGGCCTTTTATGGTAAAACCCGTGTAGCGGTCTTTCTTATCGCGATGCATCGTAATGGTAATCATTAGCCTTCAATCTTTTCGATTGTAACTTTCGTGAACGGCTGACGATGGCCCTGACGACGACGGTAGTTGGATTTTGCTTTGTATTTGAAAACGAGGACTTTCTTTTCTTTGCCCTGAGCCAATACTTTTGCAGTTACTTTAGCGCCTTCAACAACGGGAGTACCTACTTTAACATCACCGTCGTTAACGACTGCCAATACCTGGTCGAATACTACGTTGGAATCAACATCGGCATTCAGTTTTTCGACGAAAATGTTGTCGCCTTCCTGGACACGATACTGTTTTCCACCTGTTTTGATAATAGCGTACATGAGTGACACCTCCTCATCAATATACTCGCTGAATACGGCGTCCTTTACGGGAACTTGTGAGCCTCTCCACGCGGCTTATCCATAGCCACTTATGCTACGACTTCCCTAATATACCATAAACAAGGAGTGATGTCAAGTTTTTAGTGGCTAGTGGCTAGTGGTTCGTGGGGCCTGGCGGCCCCGCAGTTCGCAGGTCGCAGGCCGCCTCGGATTCAAATGCCGCTACGCGGCAACAGATTCAGAAGAACGACATCGCCTCGAGTGACCCTCGGCTCGTAGTCCGTAAACCCTCACCATTATACCAGCATGGGCTGTGATGAAATCTCCCTAGCGGGCTCGCCACGTGCGAGCCCCTACGCACAAGGCCATGGGCCGTGCATTTTTTGCGGTCCGCAGGACCGCGGCGATCTGCGACCGGCCGCCGGCGAACTGCGTTCACTTCACGATTTCGAAAAAAAAGCGCTGTCCTTATGGACAACGCTTTTTTACTACAAACTCTGAACTACAAACTTTTCTCTTAATTCCCGTTATGGTTGAAGTAGTCGGCCAGGCCTTTGACGATGCTTTCGGCAAAGTTCTGCTGCTGGGCATCGGAGTTGAGGGCTTTTTCTTCGTTCGGGTTGGAGATGAAGCCCAATTCCAGCAAGGTTGCCGGCATGTTGGTGTGCAAGAGGACGTAGAAGTTGGCCGTCTTGACGCCGCGGTCGGCGAAGTTCGTCGCCTTCATGTTCTGAAGGTGGATGTAGTTGGCCAGACCGTAGTCATACGGGGTCTTACTGTTGTAATAGGCCGTAACGCCGCCTGCTGACGGGGAATCGAAGGAATCGATGTGGATGCAGACGAAGACGTCGGCTTTGGCTGCATTGGCGATATTGCAGCGGGCCTGCAGTTCTTCGACAGCGCCATCATACGGTGCGTAGACATCGACGTCAGTCGTGCGGGTCATGATGACATTGGCACCAGCTGCACTGAGCAGGGATGCGACTTTCTTGGAAATGGCCAGGGTAATGTCCTTTTCCTTGGAATACGTTCCGACAGCGCCGGAGTCCGAACCGCCGTGGCCGGGGTCGATGGCAATGGTCTTGCCCTGGAGGCCCTTGGTCAGGCTGTAGGTCTTGCTGCTGCTATAGGCCGGGACATTGGTTGCCGGCTGCTTGGTAGACGACGGTTTCCAGCTCTGGGCTGGCTTGGTCGCCCCTTTGATACCGATATTGGTATCGCCCCAATGGCTCCACTGCTTGAGCTTGCCCGATTTATCGTTGATGTCGATGACGACACGGCTCGATACTTTACTGCCTGTTGCCCCGGGAAGGGTAAAGACTTTGACGTCATTCTTGGTGACGGCCCGCGGGACCTTGATGGTCACGTCCGTACTCGACGAGCGAGACGACAAGGTGACACGGGAAATGACGTTGCTGTTGGGCTTATAGCTCTTAGCCACATTCTTGCCAATCCCTGTGTTAGGCAAAGTGACGAAAACATACTCGCCGGAGTTATCGATGTATAGCTTGGGATTGGCCTTACCGCTGACATCGAGGACGGTCCGAACAAAAGGCGTGTTGGCATCTGTTCGCGTTGCCGTCCGCACATTGGTAATTTCCGGCTTAGCCGCTGCCTGGGCCGATACCATCGGTATCAGGAAGACGAGCAGCATAAACGGAAGGATCCACAATTTTTTCAACACAGTATCTTCTCCTTTACGATCCTAAACTGTTTCAACTTGTTCATTATACAACGATTCGGGCGGAATTGGCAATTATTTTCTGTAGGGGCGACCACGTGGGGCGCCCGTTCACGCAAATCCGGTTCACAAGTATTTCACATGTACCCGGCGGGCTCGCCACGCGCGAGCCCCTACAAAACATAATATAAAAAATCGGCGATCATTTTTATCTAGTGGCTCATGGCTAGGGGTTAGCAGTTAGCGAAAAAGGACTGTTTCATGATGGCAGATACCCTCATGAAACAGTCCCTATAAAACAACCTCTCAGATAAGACAACCTCTCAGACCGCCTTCGGCGGCCAGCTTTCCTATGAGGCGAGCCTTTTTTAGAACAAGAAGTTGATTTCTACGTCGGTGAATTCGTCAGGGTCAGCGGCATTGCCGTGTTTGGTCTGAGTGCCAAAGGTCTGGGCTGCCGTGAGGATGACGTTCTTGGCCAGGGTGTAGTCGATGCCGACGCCCCAGGATTTGACGTTATCCAGGACGCTGTCATCGCGCCAGGAGTTGGTCGCACCACCGAGGAGCGCGCCCTTGTCGGAGTTGATGTATTCGACCCAGGCATCCCAGGAGCCGCGGGCATCGCTGTCAGCCGAACCGTAGGTCAATTTGCCGATCCATACTTCCGGATCATTGGTAACGTCATTATTGATTTTTTCATAGTTAGCCAGGGCGTTCCATTTGCCGAAGTTGAGGCTGGCATAAGCGCCCCAGAGATCATCAGCCTTAAAACCGTTAATACCATTGAAATCATTATAGTAGACGCCGACAGCCGAACCAGCTGCCCGGCCGCCGCCGAAGAAGCCTTCCAATTCGCCATAACCGGTTTTAACACCAAGAAGTCCATTGCCTGCAACTGCAGCATCTTCAACAGTATCACCGGCTTTGAATTTACCATAACCAGCCGTAGCTGCGAAGTGGTCGTTGGTGTATTTCAATTCAGCCCGGTCGAAGACGTCGCCATACTGGAAGCCGTAAGCGTTTTCACCGCCCAGGACGTACGTATCGGTACGGCCGACGCTGAGGTTCCAATGGTCGCCGCCGAAGTTGTAGTCGACTTTGGCATCGTCCGTGAAGATGTTGCCGTTATCGCTGGCAGCGCCGTTATCGGCGAAGTTGATGTCATCCGTGCTGATGCCGTAGGTTACGGTCGTGCGGTCATTGACCTTGGCATTGGCGCGGACGCGGACGCGGTAATCCCAGGAAGTGTCTTTCTTATAGCCCGTGCTGGCCTCGCTGCTGGTGTCCTGATGCTGGAAACGGATACGGGCATCACCGCTGAGTTTTACGTTGCCCACGCGGTTTTCCAGAGCACTGACGCGGACGCCGAGGTTGTTCAGTTCGTCAGCATATTCATCAGCCAATTTGTTGATGAGGGCGCGCTGTTCAACGGACGCTTTGTCCATGTGAGCCATGGCTTTGGCGACCATTTCAGCGGCTTCGTAACGGGTGATGTTGCGTTCGCCCTGGAAATAAGAGCCGTCTACGCCCTGGATGATGCCGGCGTCAGCGAGTTCGACGACGGATTTATAAGCCCAGCTGTCATTCGGTACGTCGACGAAGGGGTTGGCTGCAAAAGCGCAGGCTGCGCCGACAGCCATCATAGCGGCTAAGGATGTAACGATTTTCTTTTTCATCAATATGACCTTCTTTCTCTGTGTGAAAGCCTGGAAGCATGACACGATGAAGGCGTCCCCCTATCCGCTGCGGTCGAGTGTGCCTAGTTTCCTCTCGCATTACATAAAGGTTTTGCCCACATTGTCCCATTTATCACATGGCTTGTTCCAATGAGTACATAGTCATTATACATTTTATGATATTAATTGTCAATATCTTGTTTGGGAGAAAAAAAAGGACCTGTCTTTTATACGACAGGTCCTTTTCTGTAGGGGCGCCACGTGGGGCGCCCACTATGAAATATGTAGATTTCCTGACTAGTTTGCTAAAAAAACATCCAAATCCCTAACGGGTCGCCCACGTGGCGACCCCTACGCAGGCTTTTACTAAGAAATTCAACCTCTCCGGCCCTTTGGGCCACCCCTCCTATTAATAGGGCATGCGGGATTCCCACAACGGGCCGCCCTTTGGGACGGCCCCTACAAAGGCGCCCTTTAGGCCGCCTATTCTTCTGTTGTCGGGGGTTTATACTTCGGCGACATGGGGTTGGTCTGGGGCGTGAGGTTCTTCATGCGGCCCAGCTGGTCGCTCTTGTCGGAGAAGTAGGTGTGCAAGGTGAATTCGGCCATTTCCGACAGCGGTTCGTCGAGGAAGGCTTCGTAAAGTTCTTCGATTTCCGGGTTCTGCCAGCTGGCTTTGACGTCCGTATCGTCGTCGCTCTTGTACAGCGAAGCGATGCGGGCTTCCTGGACTTTCTTGACCTGCGGCAGTTTGACTTTCGGCTGGCCGCCGCCGCCGATGCAGCCACCGGGGCAGGCCATGACTTCGATGAAGGAATAATCTTCAAAGGAATCGTTCTTGATGAGGTCGTCGATGAAGGCGCGGGCGTTGCCCAGGCCGCTGATGGCAGCGACGTGAAGGACGAAGTGGCCGAAGATGACCGTTGCCTTCTTGACGCCCTGCAGGCCGCGGACCGGTTCAAAGGGGATGAAGTCCTTCGGTGCCGGACGACCCGTGAACATGTGGTAAGCCGTGCGGATAGCCGCTTCCATGACGCCGCCGGAGTTGCCGAAGATACGGCCGCCGCCGGAAGCTTCGCCAAAGGCCTTGTCGAACTGGCCGTCTTCGAGATTGGCGAAATCGATGTTTTCGTCCTGGATCCACTGAGCCAGTTCACGCGTCGTAATGCAGATATCCGTATCGCGGATTTCCGGTTCATCCCAGAAGAGGCCGGCTGCGCTCAGTTCAGGACGGCGGATTTCTGCTTTCTTGGCCGTGCACGGCGTGACGCAGACATTAACGATCTTCTTGGGGTCGATGTTCTTCTGCTGGGCGAAATAGGTCTTGATGACCGGGCTGAGGATGCTGATAGGACTCTTGGTCGACGACAGATGCTGGAGCAGGTCGGGGTAGAAGGTTTCGGCAAATTCGACCCAGGCCGGGCAGCAGCTGGTAAACTGCGGGATAGGAATTTCTTCGGACTGCAGGCGGTGCAGGAGTTCCGTTGCTTCTTCCATGATGGTCAGGTCGGCGCCGAAATCGGTATCGAAGACATAGTCCGCACCGAGCGTACGCAGGGCAGCGACCATCTTCCCTTCGACAAAGGTACCGGGGTCCATGCCGAAGGCTTCGCCCAGGCCGACGCGGACAGCCGGAGCGGTCTGGAAGATGACGATCTTTTCAGGGTCTTTCAAGGCTGCCTTGACCTTGTCGACATCGTTGACTTCGACGATGGCACCAAAGGGGCAGGCAGACGAACACTGGCCGCAGTGAACGCAGATGGGCATGTCGCCTGTACTGGACAGGGAATAGTAGTCCAACACAGTCTGTGTGTCGGCACAAGCCCGGCGACATAAGGTGCAGTTCTTACACTTCGTCACATCAAATTGAACGGCACAGTTGTGTTCATCAATGGGAACACGACGGTCAATTTTTTCAAAACGGGAATGAAATTCAGGCATATGCAGATACTCCTTTTCGGTCAGAAATTCAGTAAGTTTGAAAATCAGTAACTATGTAACATTTTATCACAAACTTCATTACCTATAGGATAATACAAAGTGGCATGGATTTCCATTACTTTTGTGTAATTCATCTGCCTATTTTTCCATAATTTCTATGCTTTTTTGTAATATTCAAGAAAAATCGCCGTAATCTATGATTTTAAGTCTTCTAACTCACACCATCTTTCGGTCAGCGTATCGACTTTATCCTGCGTTTCCTTCTGCTCGGCCAGCAGGGATTCGACTTCTTCGTAATTGCTCCCGGCAGCGGCAATAGCCGCATTGAGGCCTTTGAGCATGGCTTCGTAGCGCGGCAGTTCTTCCGTGATGCGCCGCAATTCTTCTTCCTGCCGCGACGTCAGGCCGGCTTTTGCTTTGGTAGGCGTAATATTCGTTTTAGTAATAGAAGGTGAAACGGGTTTTTCGCTTTTCTTTTCTTGGTGATGGCTGTATTTTTCTTCCAAGTATTCACTATAGTCACCGTAAAAGCGGTCCCATGTCCCCTTTTCTAATGTGAAAAGTTTATCAACCACCCGGTCCAGGAAGTAGCGGTCATGGGATACGACGAGGACGACGCCCTGGAAGGTATCGAGGTAGCGTTCGAGGACGGTCAGGGTCGGGATGTCCAGGTCGTTCGTCGGTTCATCCAGGAGGAGGACGTTGGGCTGGTCCATGAGCAGGCGCAGCAGGTACAGGCGCCGCCGTTCGCCGCCGCTCAGCTTGGCAATGTAGGTATACTGCATTTCTTCAGTGAACAGGAACTGGTCCAGCAGGCGCGTCGCCGAAATGCGCTGGCCGAACTGGTTGGTCACGAAATGGCCGTGTTCCTGGACGTAGTCGATGACCCGCATGCCTTCGTCGAACTGGGGCAGCTGCTGGGTAAAGAAGCCGAAGCGCACGGTCTGGCCGATAGTGACCGTCCCTTCCGTCGGCGCCAGCTGGCCGGCCAGGACTTTGAGCAGTGTCGACTTGCCGACGCCGTTCTCGCCGATGATGCCGATGCGGTCGTGCTTGACGACGTGATAGGTCACGTGCTGGAACAAGGGATGGGCCGGGTCGTAGCCGAAGGCCATGTCGTCGATGTCGATGATGGTCTTGCCCAGGCGGACGGACGTGTCGAACATTTCCACTTCGCCGATGGGTTTGCCCGCTTCGATGGCGTAGAGCTGTTCATACCGTTCCTTACGGGCTTTCTGCTTCGTCGACCGGGCCTGGGCACCGCGCTGGATCCAGGCCTTTTCACGGCGGATGAGGTTGCGCCGCTTGGCTTCGCTCGCTTCTTCCCGTTCGAGCCGGGCCTGGCGCTGTTCCAGGTACTGGCCGTAATTGCCGGTATAGGTATAGACGTGGCCCCGGTCGAGTTCGATCATGGAATCGGCAACGCAGTCCAGGAAATAGCGGTCATGCGTACTGAGCAGGATGGCGGCCTTGCTGTCGCGCAGGTATTCTTCGAGCCACATGATGGTCCTGTCGTCGAGGTGGTTCGTCGGTTCGTCCATGATGAGCAGGTCGCAGGGCATGATCAGGGCCCGGGCCAGTCCCAGGCGCTTGCGCTGGCCGCCGGACAATTCGTCGACGGACTGGGAAAAATTGGAAATGCCCAACTTACTGAGAATAATCTTGGCATGGGCTTCCAGTTCCCACGCCTGCTGTTCGTCCATTTCGGCACTGAGGGCGACGACGGCTGCATCGTCATCGCGCTGGACCGCTTCTTCATAGCGCTGGAGGAGCTTCATGACCGGCAGGTCGCCGTCGAGGACGCTTTCCAGGACCGTATGGCCCGGCACGAACTGCGGTTCCTGCGGCAGGTAATGGATGCGCGCCTTGGGATTGCGCCAGATCGTGCCGCTGTCGGTGTCGGTCAGGCCGGCAATGATTTTCAGGAGCGTCGTCTTGCCGGCGCCGTTGAGGCCGATGAGGCCCAGTTTCTGGCCGCCGTCGATGGCAAAGGTCACGTCGTCGAAGAGGACGCGCAGGCCATAGGATTTCTTTACATTTTCTACGGTTAATATATTCATTATATGCTTCATCACTTTCTTGGTGTATTTTCTTTTACCCTAGCACATCCACCGGGAATATGCAAGACAGTCCCCTCTTGCCAGGTCCCGCAAGGGATGTACAATAAAAGTATAGCTTATTTTACCAAAAGGATGTGATGGATTGTGAAAGAAGTCAAAGAAAAGAAGAAACCGATTTTATTCTATTATATCGTCGCTTTGGCCGTCATTTTCATGTTCAACGCCATCGCCCGGCCTTATTATGATTCGAAGAGTGTCAAACAGGTCGATTACGGGACGTTCATGAACATGACGGAAGACGAAAAGATCGCCGACGTCCAAATCGAAGAGAACCAGATTCTCTTCAAGGACAAGGACGGCAACGAATACCGCACGGGCGTCGTCAACGACCCGCAGCTGACGGAACGGCTGCACAAGGCCAATGTCTCCTTCAATGAAGTCATCAAGGAAAAGGATTCGCCCTTTACGGACTTCCTCATCGCCTGGATCCTGCCGATCCTGATTTTCTTCGGCATCGGCTACTATTTCAACCGCAAGCTCATGAACCGCGGCGGCGGCAATTCGCTCATGTTCGGCGCCAAGAACCAGGTCAAGGTCTACGTCCCGTCGGCCAACGGCATCCATTTCGATGACGTCGCCGGTGAAGACGAAGCCAAGGAAAACCTGTCGGAAATCGTCGATTTTCTCCATCATCCCGATAAATACGCCAAAATCGGGGCCAAGATGCCCAAAGGCGTCCTCCTCGTCGGCCCGCCGGGCACAGGCAAGACCATGCTGGCCAAGGCCGTCGCCGGTGAAGCCGGTGTGCCCTTCTTCCCCATTGCCGGGTCGGAATTCGTCGAAATGTTCGTCGGCATGGGCGCTTCCAAGGTCCGCGACCTCTTCCAGCAGGCCAAGCAGAAGGCGCCGTGCATCATCTTCATCGACGAAATCGACGCCATCGGCCAGAAACGCACGGGCAATGCCATGGGCAACAGCGAACGGGAACAGACGCTGAACCAGCTGCTGACGGAAATGGACGGTTTCAACGCCGATGACAACGTCGTCATCCTGGCCGCGACGAACCGGCCGGAATCGCTGGACCCGGCCCTGCTGCGGCCAGGCCGTTTCGACCGCCGCGTCCCTGTCGAACTGCCGGACCTGGCTGGCCGTGAAGCCATCCTCAAGGCCCACGCCAAGAAAGTCGCCCTCGGCGACGACGTCGACTTCCACACTATCGCCCGCATGGCCGCTGGGGCTTCCGGCGCCGAACTGGCCAATATCGTCAATGAAGCGGCCCTGCGCGCCGTCCGCGACCACCGCGACGCCGTCAGCCAGGCCGACCTGGAAGAAAGCATCGAAGTCGTCATCGCCGGTTACCAGAAGAAGAACGCCATCTTGTCGGACGACGAAAAGAAGACCGTCGCCTACCACGAAATCGGCCACGCCCTGGTCGCTGCCCTCCAGAGCCATTCGGCACCGGTCCAGAAAATTACCATCATCCCCCGCACGTCAGGCGCCCTGGGCTACACCATGCAGGTCGACCAGCAGGATAAATACATCCTGTCCCGGGAAGAACTGGAAAACAAGATTGCCACCCTCACCGGCGGCCGGGCTGCGGAAGAAGTCGTCTTCAACCAGGTCACGACAGGCGCTTCCAACGACATCGAACAGGCGACCAAGCTGGCCCGGGCCATGATCACCCGTTACGGCATGACCGACGAATTCGACATGGTCGCCATGGAAACAGTCACCAATAAATACCTCGGCGGCGATACGTCCCTGGCCTGCGCACCGGAAACGCAGAAATACATCGACGCCAAAGTCGTCTCTGTCGTCAAGGAACAACACGCCAAGGCCAAGAAAATCCTCGAAGACCATCGCCCGGCCCTGGATGCCCTGGCCAAATACCTCTACGAAAAAGAAACGATTACCGGCAAAGAATTCATGGATATCCTGAGAGCGCAGACCGCAGTTCGTGACTAGTGGCTCGTGGCTCGTGGCTCGTGGTTCGTGGCTCGTAGGGGCGCCACGTGGGGCGCCCGCCATGAATAGTGGCGAATACGTGGCTAGCGGCTGACTCCCCTTTGGGACGGCCCCCACGAACGGCTAACACTTCACTATATACAAGGTTTGGCAAATGTGCTAAAATTAGTTGTTATGTTGGTAAAAATTTTATAGAGTTAAGGGGTTATCATGGCAAACAAGTTTATCTCCGGCACATTGATCCTGACCTTGTCGGGCTTTGTCGTCAAAGCCATTGGCAGTATCAACTGGATCATCTTGTCCCGTATTCTCGGCGGTGAAGGCATCGGCATCTATCAGATGGCTTTCCCGATTTACCTGCTGGCACTCGATATTTCTAGTGCCGGGCTGCCGATTGCAATTTCCATCATTACAGCTGAAAAAGTAGCCAAACAGGACTATTTCGGCGCCCAGCGCATTTTCCACGTGTCCTTGTCCATGCTCTGTACGACGGCACTTTTTTTGAGTATCCTCATGTTCTTTGGTTCCAGCTTCCTCATCGATGAACACATCATCCGCGAAAGCCGGGCCTATTATTCGCTCATCGCCCTGGCACCGGCCATCTTCTTCACGACGATCATCGCCGGCTACCGCGGCTATCTGCAGGGCTGGCAGCAAATGACGCCGACAGCTATTTCCCAGATTGTTGAACAGCTGGTCCGCGTCGTCGTCATGCTCGGCTTCGCCGCGCTCCTCCTGCCGTACGGCCTCGATTATGCCGCCGGCGGTGCCAGTCTCGGCGCCGGCGCCGGTGGGTTTGCAGCCTGGCTGGTCCTGGTCTATTACTATTATAAGTTGAAGCGTACCCTCCCCGTCGACGGGCCGACATTCGAGCAGGAAAGCATCAAGCACATCCTCAAGCGCCTGGTCATCCTGGCTATCCCCATTTCCCTGTCGAGCATCATGCTCCCCGTCGTATCCAACCTGGACCTGCTCATCGTACCGCGGCGGCTGGAAGTAGCCGGTTATTCGACCCATCAGGCCACGGAGCTGTTCGGTTACCTGACGGGCATGTCCGTACCGCTCATCAACCTGGCAACGATCCTGACGGCAGCCATGGCCATGAGCCTGGTGCCGGCCATCAGCCACAGTTTCACCTTGAAGGAATACGATGAAATCCGCGAACGGACGGCGACGTCCATGCGCATCTCCTTCCTGGTCACCATTCCCTTCAGCGTCATCCTCTACGTCATGGCCGAACCGATTGTCACCTTCATCTACAACGCGCCGGCCGCTACGGATGCCACGCGGGCCGTGGCCATCGCCATCTGCTTCTTGGGCCTGCACCAGATTTCGACGGCTATCCTTCAGGGCCTGAAGAAACCGAAAATCCCGGTCATCAACATGGCTGTCGCCTGTGTCACCAAGGTCCTGTGCAACTGGTTCTTAGTCGCCATCCCGACCCTGGGCATCACCGGGGCTTCCTATGCGACAGTGGCCGACATCGGCGTCGCTGCCGTCCTCAACATGTTCTTCATTTACCGTAAAATCGGTTACGTCATCGACATCAAAGTCGTCATGAAAAACATCGTCTCTGCCGCCATCATGGGCGTGGCTATGTATTTCATGTACGCCTTCCTCTTCCCTTACCTGGGACTCTTCCTGGACCTCTTCCTGACCTGCATCGTCGGGTCGGCCATCTACATCGGCTGCATGGTCCTCAACGGCGGTGTCACCAAAGAAGACGCAGCCAAAATGCCCCTTATCGGACGATTTTTCTAGAAAAAACGCGCTGTCTTTGCGACAGCGCGTTTTTTAGCAGTCAGCGGCTAGCCGTTAGCCGTTAGCAATTGGTTTTAAATTTATTTTGTACTGTAGGGGTCGCCACGTGGGCGCCCCTACAAATAAATATCAGTCCTTTCGATATTTCGCTACGAAGCGGGCCATGCGTTTCAGGGCTTCCTGGATGGTGTCCATGCTGGCGGCGTAGGAGATGCGGACGAAGCCTTCGCCCTGGTCGCCAAAGGCCGTGCCCGGGACGACGGCGACTTTTTCTTCCTGGACCAGTTTTTCGCAGAATTCTGCCGACGTCATGCCCGTGCAGCGGATGTCCGGGAAGATGTAGAAGGCGCCTTTTGGTTCAAAGACGGGCAGCCCCATGTCGCACAGGCCCTTGTAGATGACCTTGCGGCGGCGGTCGTATTCCTGACGCATGGCTTCGACGTCGTCGTCACATTCCTTGAGGGCCGTAATGCCGCCGACCTGAGCTGTCGTATTGGCACACATGATGGCGTACTGATGGAGCTTCAAAATCGGTGCCAGGCCTTCCCGCGGTGCGCAGACGTAGCCCAGGCGCATACCCGTCATGGCATAGGCCTTGGAAAAGCCGTTGAAGATGACCGTCCGTTCACGCATGCCCGGCAATTTGGCGAAGGACGTGAACTTGGCATCGCCGTACATGAGTTCACAGTAGATTTCATCGGACAAGACGATGAGGTCGTGTTCTTCGGCAAATTTGGCAATAGGCATCAATTCTTCTGCCGACATGACGGTCCCCGTCGGGTTGTTCGGATAACCGATGACGATGGCTTTCGTCTTCGGCGTGATGACCTTTTCCAAAGCTTCGACAGTCAGTTTGAAATCGTGTTCCGGATAGGTCGGTACGAAGACCGGCGTCCCGCCAGCCAGTTCGACAGACGCCGGATAGGCAACGTAAGCCGGGTCGGGGATGATGACTTCATCGCCCGGTTCGGTAATGGCCAGGAGGGCCATGGCCAGGCCTTCGGAAACGCCGACAGTGACCAGGATTTCATCTTTAGGGTCATAATGGACACCATAGCGTTGTTCAAAATGATGGCTAATGGCTTCACGGAGCTCCATCATGCCTGAATTCCCGGTATAACTCGTTTCCTTGGCATCGAGGCTGGCTTTCATGGCTGCCAGTACCTTGTCCGGTGCGGCAAAGTCCGGTTCGCCGATACTCAGGGACAAGACCCCTTTGACCTGGGCTGCAATATCGAAGAACTTGCGGATACCCGAGGGTTTGATGGCCTTAACGTTGGCCGCCGTTTTATCATTCCAATTCATAATAACACACCGCCTTTTTATGATTATTTTTGCATTTATATATGCGTATATCTTATATACAGTATACCACTTGCAATAAAATCATGGAAGAGGGAAAAAGGGCTTGTCGCACAACGACAAGCCCTTTTTTCTTGTAGGGGTGCCCACGTGGGGCGCCCGTTCACGCAAAATCTGTTTTACAAGTATCCTACATATACCTGCGGGCTCGCCACGTGCGAGCCCCTACAGATAATGATAACGTTTTTCGCTCCTCTACAGCGGTCCGTTTCAGCCTGACAGATGACTCTGGCGGGCCGCCCTTTGGGACGGCTCCTACGAACGGTTGGCGGCGAACTGCGGCCTGCGAACTGCCTATCCCTACGGTTTATCGAAGAGGTATTCTTCGCGGCCGACGACTTTGCCGTTCTTCATGTAGACGCGGGGGACGCGGCGCGAGATGTTGCACATGATTTCGTAGTTGATGGTGCCACAGACTGCGGCGATTTCTTCGATAGGGATGAAACTGTCGCCCTGGCGGCCGAAGAGGACGACTTCGTCACCGGCGTGGACGTTGGCTTCGCCGCTGACGTCGATCATGCACTGGTCCATGCAGATGACCCCGACCTGGGGGACGCGGTGGCCATGGTAAAGGACGTCGACTTTCCCCGACAGGATGCGCGAATAACCATCGGCATAGCCGACGGGCAGGGTCGCGATTTTCCGGCGCGACGGAGCCTTATAATGGCGGCCATAGCTGACGGTCGCACCGGCGTCGATGAGTTTGACATGGGCGATGCAGCAGCGCAGGGACATGACGGGCCGCAGGTCATAAGGCTTGATGTCGATTTCCGGCGACGGTTCACAGCCGTACATGATGATGCCCGGCCGGACCATGTCGCAGTAGTATTCGGGCAGTTCCAGGACGGCCGCACTGTTGCAGCAATGGCGCAGGGCGATGTGGATGCCTTCTTCTTCCATGCGCTTGCACATCCAGCGGAAATGGCCGTACTGTTCGCGCGTGAACGTCTTGTCTTTCATGTCGGAAACGGCAAAATGGGTGAACATGCCGCGGATTTCGATATTCGGCAGGGCTGCGATGGTCTTGATTTCCGAGACGCTGAATTCATTGACCTGGAAGCCGACGCGGCTCATGCCCGTATCGACGGCGATATGGACGCGCAGGGTCTTGCCCAGGCGCCGGGCTTCCTGGGAGAAGAATTCGGCGTTCTTCAAGTTGAAGACAGCCGGTTCGATGTCATACGTCAGGAGTTCTTCTGTCCGCCGGGCGTCGGTATGGCCGAGGATGAAGATTTCGTTGTCGATATGCGCATAGCGGCGGAGCTCGACGGCTTCGTCCAGGCTGGACACGGCAAAGCAGTCGGCGCCGTTTTCGGCAAAGGTCTTGGCCAGTTCGACACTGCCGTGGCCGTAGGCATTGGCCTTGACGACGGCGGCAATCTTGACATCCGGCCCGACGTGCTTGCGTATCTGGCGCATATTATGAGCCGCTGCGTCGAGGTCGATTTGGGCCCAGACGGCACGGCGTGTAAAATTCATGGTACTTTCATATGCATTCATCATTATCTCGCCTTCCCATTTGGAATGTTACTATATTTCATAATCATAGCACAGCCCTTATAGGCCGTCAATCAATCGGCACAGGCCGTCCATGACATTTTCTTCCCAAATATAGTTGCAGCTGAAGAGGCCGGCACTGCGCGGGTCGTCATCTTCGGCCAGGGCCTCGCCATTCATGACGTAGGCAAAGCCGCTGCCCGTCCCGGGCCGGACGAAGAGGCCCGACAAGAGGCCAAAGGCCTGGCCCGTGTGGCCCCATAAATCGACGGCCTTCGTGCGGCAGCAGCGGGCCGGCCCCGTACCGTCGACGAAGAATTCGCCCAGGCCATAGGTGAGCAGGGTCTGGCCGCACGTATCGCCATTGTGGCCGTCATAGACCCACTGAGGGCTGAACATGGCCTGCAGCGACGACAGCGCCAGGACCTGCCGGTCCTGATAGCGGCCGCCCTGAATCATCATGGCCAGGACGTGGCCCAGTTCCTCCAGGGACAGGCGCAGGCCGCCTTGCGGTGAAAAGATCGTCGCATTGGTCCCAGGCTGGTACGCGGCCAGGTCGTAAGACTGGCAGACGTCCTGGGCATAGGGATTCTGCAAGGCCAGGGCTTCGCGCTCCGGCTGGACGCCGCCAAAATCGTCGATAGTCCCCTGCCAGGGGCCCTGTTCATCCCAGCGGCCCTGGCTATCCCGTTTGAGATAGACCGTCCCCAATTTGGCGAATTCAGCCGCTTCCAGATTGCCCGGCACATAGTCGGCCCGGCAGTCCAGGGCGGCCAGGATATGCGCTTTTTGATACCTATCGAAGCGCTGGCCTGTCACGGCTTCGATGACCGTCCCCAAGAGGCCGTAATTGAGGTTACAATAAGTAAAATAAACCCCCAGTGCCTGCCCGGCCGGGGCAAAATGGGCGCCGTCTTCCCAATAGGGACTGCCTGGCGTAAAGAAGGCCTGGACACGGACCGACGGCGGAATACTGTAGACCCTGCCGTCGCGCAGGCCCGACGTATGCGAAGCCAGCATACGAAGCGTAATGGGCACGTCGGGATAAGACGGATGGCGCAAGCGAAAACCCAGGTACTGGCTGACATCGTCGTCCAGGGACAGCTTCCCCGCTTCGGCGAGCTCCATGAGGGTAAAGACCGTGAACATCTTGGAGACAGACGCCATGCGGAAACGGCTGTCCACCGTCATCGGCCAGGACCGCTCCCCGTCCACGCGGCGGACGCCGGCGGCAAAACGGTAGACCTCGTGCCCATCGGCATAGGCCAGGACGGCCAGACCGGGCACGCCGGTCCCCGTGTCGCCAATAAGAGAGGCGAAATAAGCATCCCAGTCAGTTCGATTCATAATGGCTCCTTTCAGGTGTGGAAAAGGCGCTGTCTATGAAGACAGCGCCTTTTAGGGGTTAGTGGTCAGTGGTTAGCAGTTAGTGCGTAGGGGCCGTCCTAAAGCCTTTCCAGCCCGTCAGGTGCCGACCAACAGAAGGCACAAGACGGTTGCTGGAACGGACAGCAGAGGCTGGGCGGCCCGGCTCTCCTGTTAGGAGAGCTGTCAGCACAGCTGACTGAGAGGTCAACCTCTCCGGCCCTCCGGGCCACCTCCCCTATTAGGGGCGGCTTTCACGAAACACGAACTACAAACTTTTCTTATCCCTTATAATTTTCCGGATAGATGGTGATATCGTAGTGGTTCTTGTCCCATTCGTGGGTAATCTGATGCTTGTACGGCGACAGGGCGTTGATGAGGACTTCATAAGCCTTGGTGCCCTGATAGATGCCGTCGTCGGAGATGTCGACTTTATAGCCATTTTCATGGGAATAGATGCCGCTGGCATGGTAGCCGCTTTCTGCACCGCCGGTGATGACGAAGGAAATGCCAGCCTGACGGGCTTCGGTATTCAGCCGGTCCAGGAAGGCGATGGTCGAGCTCTGGAAGTGGGCCGTATCGGTCGTCCAGTTGCTGTCCCACGGCGTATCCATACCTTCCGTGCTGCTCCATTTGCGCAGGTTGCTCTTGCCGAAATCACGGCGGTATGCGTAGGCATCGGCAATAGCTGCATCATAGGAGTCGTGCTGATACTGGTATTGGTATTGGTCTTCATATTTCTGACGGTTCCAGGCCGTAACCGGTGTCGCCATGTGCTGCGATTCAGCATAATGGTACTTGACCGTATCCGGCGTAATCGTACCGGGATTATCAATATTGGCAAAAGCCGAGGCCGGAATCAGGGCATGGACGCGATCCCGAAGGCGGTCACCGATTTTGTCAGAATTATTCGTTATGGTAGTGTTCGTTTTCTTCTTGGCTTTGTCTTGTTCCTGGACCTGTGCCATAACGGCAACGGCCGGAGATACCGTTTCCGATTCCTTGACCTGTGCTGCCGAAGCAGTGACAGTTCCCATAAGACAGCAAAGAAACAGGATTGCGATGATAGACTTCTTCATTGAATTCCCCCTTAAAATACTGAAATTATGTGTATGACATTCGGTTATTTTCACGAACAGCGTTTCAATTATAACATATTCAGGGGAATTTAAAAAGTCCTGTTACGAACCCAGGAGCTGACGCTGTTCCATTTCCTGGGCTGCCGCCTCATCCTGGTCGGCCTTCTTCGTGTCGCCTAATTTGCGCCAGACCTGGCTGCGCAGCTTGTAGCCATCTTCATAGGGCTTGACTGCCAAAGCCTGTGTCAAATACTGTACGGCCCGCGGATAATCGCCCTGGTCCATGGCCAGCTGGCCCAGGCTGTCGTAGACGGCCAATTTATCGCTGTCATCCGTGGCCAGGCGGACCGATTGGTCATAGTCTTTTTTAGCCAAATCGAAGCGCTTCAAATGGCGGTAACATTCGCCGCGGTTATTGTAATCCATAGCCGTTTCCTTCAAAGCCAGGGCTTTCGTCAAGTCGGCAATGGCCAACTCGTCCTGGCCCATCTGGGCGTAGACCAGGCCTCGTTCGGAATAGACCCGGCTGTCGTCGGGATGGCGTTGCGCCGCTTCATTGAGCAGGGCCAGGGCCTGGTCATATAGTCCGGCTTCTTCGGCGACGGAACCGGCCAGGAAGTAATCGCCGCGGTGCATGAATTCATACATGACGCCGATACGGCGGCTCAGGTCGGCCATTTTCTTGTCGCCCTTCTTATCATAGATCAGGCTTTCGAGGATATAGTTCTGAGGAAAGGCCGGAGCCAGCTTTTCCCCCTGTTTGACGTCATCCAGGGCCTTGTCATACGATTCGATGGCCGTATAGGCCCGGGCCCGGTTAAAATACATCAGTCCCTGCAAAGGATCGCCCTTCTGGCTCAAGGCCAGGGCCTTCGTATAGTCGTTGACGGCCAGCGGGTATTCTTTGCGCTGTTCGTAAATGGCGCCGCGGTTGAAATAATGGAAGGCCGTGCCCGGTTCCAGGGAAATGGCTTTATCGCAATCGGCCAGGGCTTCGTCATTCCGTCCGAGGATGCTGTAAATCGTGCTGCGGCGGTCGTAAGCATCGGCATCATCGGGATGTTCTGCAATCTGGCCGTTGACGATCTGAAGGGCTTTCTCATAATCCTTGGCGCGGACAGCCTGCAAGAGTTCACTTTCCCCGTGGGTCTGCAAAGCAAGGGCCCCTTGACCATCGCCTTTCGCCAGGATCACATCGTCCGCCAGGGACAGGCAGGGAACGGCCAAAAAGCAGGAAACCAGCCCGGCTAATATGCACTGTTTCAATCGGTTCATAAGAATCCCCCTATCTCTCGAATTTTGCTTTACCTTATAAAATTCGACATAGCCCTGCCAAATTCCTGCCAAAAGACAAAAAGTAATATGGTATAATGAAGAAAAAAAAACGAATGAGGTGAGCAATTTGTTTGAAAAAGAATATGAAGCGTCAGCCCATGGCGCCGCTGCCAAGGTCCGCTTCCTGGAGGAAAATCCCCTGGGCTATGTCATGGTGTCCCTCCTGGGCGGCGCTTATCTCGGCTTCGGCGTCCTTCTGACCTATGCCATCGAAAGCTACCTCGGACCGCAGCCATCGGTCCATATCATCATGGGCCTTTCTTTCGGCGTCGCCCTCAGCCTGGTCATCATAGCCGGCGCGGAAATGTTCACCGGTGACGCCTTCATCCTCTATAACGGCCTGCGGCGCAAGACCGTGACCGCCGGAGACGTCGTGAAGCTCCTGGTCGTCTGTTATCTCGGCAACTGGCTCGGCGCCCTCATCCTGTCGGTCATCTTCTATGGCACAGGCCTCGATACGGGAGCCATGGCCCAGGCCCTGACGGAAGCTGCCGCCTTGCGGATGAACCTGCCGCCGCTGGAAATCTTTTGCCGTGGCATCCTCTGCAACGTCCTCGTCTGCCTGGCCGTATGGTGCAGTTTCCGCTGTCACTCGGAAAGTGCCAAACTGATCATGATTTTTTGGTGTCTCTACGTCTTCTACACCCTCGGCTTCGGCCATTGCATCGCCAACATGACCCTCATGGACCTGGCCCTGATGGCCCCTCATCCGGATACTATCAACATGGCTCATTATTTCTACAACTTATGCTGCGTCACGGCCGGCAACGTAGCCGGTGCCATCTTCTTCGTATCCATCCCCTATGGCCTCGCGTCGCGGCACCGGGCGTAAGAGGCCGTTTTTATAATTATGCCAGCCTCGACCCCCTCCCCAATCGCCAGTGCGTCATCTCATCCGTCAAAACATTGCCGGTTTTCCCGTTCAATGCTAAAATGGAAGAAATACAACCCATAAAGGAGGCCTCATAAAAATGTTTAAGTATACAGAACCTCAAAAACGGCTCATAACCCTGGCCCTGGCCGGGCTGGTATGGATAGGAGGCAATGCCATGGCGATGAATGTAGATGTGGACTCGGCTACGAAAGATATGCCGGGAAAAGTAGAAAGCACGGTGTTATCCGTACCGGTAAAGACGCCGATGATCAATCAGATTTCCGACGTCGTATACGAACAGGTCCCGATGCGGGGCTACCCTAACGTAGCCATGAAAATGGACATCCTGCAGCCGAAATCGGACACGAAACAGCCTGCCATCGTTTACGTCACGGGCGGCGGCTTCATCAATGCCAATAAGGACAACGGCATACAACTCCGCATGCACCTGGCAGAAGCCGGCTACGTCGTCGCTTCCATCCAGTACCGCGTGGCACCTACGGCCCGCTTCCCGGAACCCCTGGAAGATGTGAAGGCCTCTATCCGCTATTTGAAGACCCATGCAGACCAATTCGGCATCGACCCGGAACGAATCGGCATCATCGGTGGCAGTGCCGGCGGCTACCTCACGGCCATGGCCGCGACGACCAGCGGCACGACGACCTTTGACAAAGGCGATAATCTCCAGGTCGGGAGCGACGTAAAAGCAGCCGTAGACCTCTATGGCCTCTCTGACCTCACCCGCATCGGCGACGACTACAGTGAATCCGTGAAAAAAGCCCACCAGTCGCCTGGCGCCACGGAAGCCCTTTGGGTGAACGGCTCTGCCGTATTCGGCGGCCAGGACGGCGGCATCCTGGCCAATCCGGAAGGCGCCAAAAAGGCCAACCCCATCACTTACATTTCCAAAACCAGTGCGCCTATGCTGCTCATGCACGGCACGAAGGACACCGTCGTCTCCCCGAGCCAGACGGACCTGCTCTTCCAGGCCCTCCAGAAACATAACATCCCCTCGAAACGCTACCTGGTAGAAGGAGCAGCCCACGGCGGCGTCTACTGGAACCAAAAAGAAGTCCTCGACATCATCACCGCTTTCTTCGACTCGTATTTGAAAAACTAAACAAATTTCTAAAAAAAATCACCTGTCCCAAAGATGTTGATCAATCCTTGAGGCAGGTGATTTTCCTTATATTCAGAATATTCAGACCTGTTCGGCGTATTCCGGGAAGGCGATGGAGTTTTCCTTGAAGATGTGGATGAAGATGTCGTCAAAGAGCTGTTCCATGACAACATACGTCTGGCGGAAAGTCGGGCAAGCATCTTCTGGCGGCGTGAAGTTATCCGTAAGGGCCTGGATTTCTTTGATGACGTCGCCGGCGCCGGTGTGTTCTGCTTCCAAATCCTGGATAAGTGCCAGCGTCTGGCTGTCCGGATGCGGATGCTGGCGCATCAGCGGGAAGACGAGCTGTTCTTCCTTGGCGAAATGCTCTTCCAGTTCTGCCTTCAGGCCGGCATAAAGATGGTGAAGGCGCGTGAGCATTTTACCATGATGCGGATAATGGACGATGAGGATCTTGTTGAGAAGTTCTTCCGTTTCAGCCATGAGTCTGCGGTCTGTAACGTGATGCGTCGCTTCCAGGTCGTCAAGCATTTCCGTGACTGCAAGCGTTTTGAACGCTTCAATATCGCCATGTACGTCCCGCTGCGCAGCCTTTCTTGCCGCAGCCTGATTGAGTTCGGCCAGGAATTTATCTACGTCCAGGCCCTTTTCGCGGACAGCCGTAGCGATGGGGTCATGGCCGCCGCAGCAGTAATCGAGATGCAGTCCATTCAGTAATCCAATCGTATTCGGATAAGCTTTTACAACGTCAGCTAACGTCATGTCTTTAGTAATCATAGTATCGCTTCCTTTTCTCGTATGAATCTATTTTTATGAGTCAGTTTCTCAAGACATCTTGAGTATATCAGATACTGCCGGAGTCATCCGTAGCATTTGCAACGTAAAAAAAAATTCTCATACCTCGTCTACCCGGCCTCGAAACGGGGCGGCGAACTCTATTGCCACATAGAAAAAGGCCGCATCGCCCTGGCTGGCGATGCGGCACGCTATGCCGAATCGGATTTGAAGATTTGAAACGGCAGTAGCTCTTTCACGACCAGATATTTCAGCCGTCTTTTATTTCCTTTATAAATGAAATCAGCTTCGTCGAAATATATCGGTATTTCAATCCACGCGCCCGTGAAGGGTGCGACTTCAAAAGAAAAGTGAGGGCCTCGTCATGCGTGCTATTTCAATCCACGCACCCGTGAAGGGTGCGACAAGCGGGTGACAGCCGCTGGCGTAACCCGGACCAAATTTCAATCCACGCACCCGTGAAGGGTGCGACGGCCAGGATAGAGCCGGCACGAGGAAAGACGTACTATATTTCAATCCACACACCCGTGAAGGGTGCGACGCCCTCGATTAACATCTCATTTATCGAAGCGGGCATCATTTCAATCCACGCACCCGTGAAGGGTGCGACATGGTTGTTTTCCACATGGTTGTTTTCCACATGGTTGTTTTCCACATGGTTGTTTTCCATAGGGATATTTCAATCCACGCACCCGTGAAGGGTGCGACCAGGAAGCCATGGACCTGCAAAAGCAGTTGACATTATTTCAATCCACGCACCCGTGAAGGGTGCGACGAGGCACATGGCCGTCATGAGCAGCAGGAACCGGGAAATTTCAATCCACGCACCCGTGAAGGGTGCGACGACAAAGACCATGCCGAAGTCATCAAACTGATGGAACATTTCAATCCACGCACCCGTGAAGGGTGCGACCTGATTAAGCCGTTCTTTCAAGATACTTCCGGCCTTATTTCAATCCACGCACCCGTGAAGGGTGCGACTTTGGAGCCGGACGACGCCGAAGCCAAATTCGTCGTATTTCAATCCACGCACCCGTGAAGGGTGCGACGCGTCCCGTCTGGGACGTGCTGTGGCTCGTATTGCCATTTCAATCCACGCACCCGTGAAGGGTGCGACACGGAAGAACAGCTCCGGAATCTCTATGGGGCTTGATTTCAATCCACGCACCCGTGAAGGGTGCGACGCCCGGCATCACCGAAGGAGCCCGCTTTGGCAGTATTTCAATCCACGCACCCGTGAAGGGTGCGACATATACGAAAAATCTCAGCTGGCCGGGGCCGACGCCATTTCAATCCACGCACCCGTGAAGGGTGCGACGGGGACGATCTGGCCTTCCGTATGGACCGGATCCCGATTTCAATCCACGCACCCGTGAAGGGTGCGACACGGGCTGTCGTTGTAATAGACGAGGGGACCGAGGAATTTCAATCCACGCACCCGTGAAGGGTGCGACGTCTTCTTTCACATACCCTGCCAGGACCAATTCCTTATTTCAATCCACGCACCCGTGAAGGGTGCGACGAAATATATATAATCAGGGGCCGGCCGGGGTAGGAATTTCAATCCACGCACCCGTGAAGGGTGCGACCGTACTGATGGACGACAGGTACTGCGATCCGATGATATTTCAATCCACGCACCCGTGAAGGGTGCGACCGGCAACTACATCCAGAAGGATGCATCTGTTTCTTCATTTCAATCCACGCACCCGTGAAGGGTGCGACGACCAGGATGCATAATCCGTAGGTATACCATAGCCAATTTCAATCCACGCACCCGTGAAGGGTGCGACGCCAAGGACTGGATCCTGGCCTACCTCATCAGTAAATTTCAATCCACGCACCCGTGAAGGGTGCGACTTTAAAGTTAAGAATGTAACGTTAGATACATTACCAATTTCAATCCACGCACCCGTGAAGGGTGCGACGCCCTTGGGGAGGAATACCGTCACCTTTTCGTAGAGATTTCAATCCACGCACCCGTGAAGGGTGCGACGGCCTTCAAATTGGCTCAGTCACTATCTGCTCTCTCATCAATCATATTGCGAACTGATTGAAAGGCAGTTCAATTTTTGAGTCAATTATCCGGGTATTGCTCATTTTTATAGAAATCAAGACAGGTGCGAAGCTCTGATATATTTTATGTGTGATTCTGCTTCGCACCGCTTTTTTCACTTGGTTAAATCATCCGGGTACACGTAACATGTTCCGGGATTTTACTTTCATCTACAGTGATATCGTAGTCCGTATAGTTTCTGGGAGCAATGACGCCATCTTTTTTCTGGACATGAATAGTGTCAAAAAGTTTATAGGCCGGAGCATTCCCCAGTTCACTATCATGCTTGAAAACGATGAGTTCGCGGACGGCCATATTCCCTCTGGCAGCGGAATGGTCATATTCAAACATATTAATGATGGCCTTCCATAAATACTGCAAATCATCTTCGCTGAAACCGGTCACTTTCCGGGCCAGGTTAGCCGATACGTAGCCATCTACACGATATAACGCATAGGGAATGATGTACTTTCTGCCAATTTCGGTATTTTTGTTTTCAGCATCTTTTTCCGTCGTGATGGCGACACGGGTAATGGTGACTTCCTGTGGCATGATAGGATCAATGCTGCGGGCAAAACCCAACTGAACAGGACCGCGAACTTGGCCACAATTGAGGGCACTTTTGACAAAGGTCGTCATAACGGCGCCAAAGGTGCGTATGTCAAAGAAATTCTGGCACATGAAATCACAAATTTTACGGTCCAGTTCCGGATCGCTCGTCTTCATCTTTTTGATATCCTTTTCTTCTTTAACCCCTACATATTCCAAGGCTTCTTTATCACTGCGCTGCAAAGGAACGCCTTCTTTAACGTAAATACGATAGCCGGGTTTATCTTCGCAAATCGTTTCAATGCAATTGCGTATCTTACGCTTCAAGCAGACATCGGTAACCAGGCCATACCCCGTTTCCGGATCCACACGCGGCATATTACCGGCATCGGAATCTCCATTGGGATTACCATTTTCTACGTCAAACAGGATGGTAAATTCATAGCGATTCTTAATGGGTTCTGACATTTTATTTTTCCTCCTTCTTCGCATACCGTTTCTGGGTTTGATGGTAATAGCCTAAAATAAATAAGCCTTGATCCGTCAAATTCATCCGCGCAGGAATAGGCTGGCCATTCATCTCGATTTTCCCTTCCAACTCTGTAACCATTTTTTCCAGTTCAATTTTCAATCCCTTTCTGTCATTTAATTTGCGTAAATGGTGATTGGCCATTTTCAACAAAATTGGAAATACCCATCCTGGGGTCGCAGCCGCACTATTAAAAAATCGATCCTTAATCGTGCTATTTATTCCTTTCCGATTCTTTTCTGAGTCGGGAACCTTACCGCGTCCATTATCTTTTTCATGGGCTTTTTCCTGAATTTGTTCTAATACAGAGAACAGTCTGCCTAATACATAGGCCGTATTCGTACTTTCTTCATTCAACGCCACAGTTATCGTCTCTCCTTTCGGGAAATTCTTCAATAAACAAGCCTTGATGATAGCGGCTTTTTCAGCAGTAATTTTATAGATATGCTTATCTTTATCATCTTGATCTGCTTTAACTCTCAGCATGACGTGGTTGTATAAAGCCTGCGGGTAAGGCGTATCCGAGAGGATGCTCCGCATCACGGCGCCTGCCAAAAGTGGGGATGCAGTTTTATCTTTACTTTTTTTATTCACCGTTTCCCCCAGCAATCTCCATAATGGCAAGTAAGCCCGATGCTGCTGAGGCATAACGATTTCCAGTCTTTCATAATGCTTGCGCACGTGGTCGATAAAATGACCGAACGTATCCTGTAAGAAAAAACGGACTGAGAGTCTGGCTGCATTTGGCGATAACCCTAAGATATAAAAAGGCGTATCGGGATGGATGGGAACTCCTTGAAAATCAAAGGGCATTCCTTTTTGGATGTGAGAAAACAAGGCATCAAGTGTCTCATCATCAATAGTGTCATCATCTTCAAAAACGGCGCTATGAAGCAAATCCTGATAGGCTTCTTCCCCATTGGCTGCCCAATAGACGACAGTCGTATTGCCAATGACCTTGCAATGCTTTTCATCGGCGATGAGTTGATTCAATGCCGTCGTGTAGGCAAAAGCGGCATGTTCACTGACAGGAGCATTATAGCACTGTCCCTTTGAATGACCGTATGATTCAAAAGCCTCTGCGTTAAAGGATACTAAGGAAGCTCCCGAAGACTGGGCACCGCGGACGCCTTTAATATTAGGATGGATGCGGGCAATGGGTCCTATTTTTCCTGTGACCAAACACTGCCCTTTGACAGCATCATCAGATGGTTGATTATAATGAGCATCCCAGGCGTTCCTGATGGTTTCATCATCTTGAACAAAGACGCCCTCAACAGCATACATTACATTGGCTGTTAATAGGTTGGTGGTCAGGTACGGTTTCAATACGGGATGATTTTCTGCTGTTTCCGGATTCCACGTCGTAAAGAACCGCTTCAAAGCCGCTGCTGACGGCGTGTGGACAGCTTCTAAGATATCTAAATGATATTGTTTCATCGTTTCAAAACAAGCTATACTCCGCTTTTTATTCTTTTCCCATTTTGTTGCCGCATCTCCCATCATATCCGCCGTCTTATTTTCCTTGGGCAGGCCCAGGCAATATGCGGCATTCGCCCATAAGAACTGAGGCCGGATGCCCGATGCTTTTTTCACGCCTTCCGGCAGCATATGGGTGGTAGGCACAGATACCTTCTTTTTTCCCCGCATCACTTCTTTTTCCAAAGACAGGATACCGATGACTTCGCCATGTTGATTCAGATTCACAGCATAAGAAATCTTATAGTTTCCCCATCCTGGTTTGGCAATAGCACCCTGTCGGGCTAAGGTTTCATAGTAATCTACCAATGATTGTAAAATCATGAGTGCACCTCACAATCCCGCAAATCCAGGACCCCGTTATGTAAGGTCGCCTTGAAGAACATAGGCCGTATGTGCTGTAAGTCGGAATAATCCATGTCATACAGCATATATCCTAATTCCTTATTTTCCCCAGCATAGGCTGTCGGCACACTGTCAAATTCATATTCCCGGAAATTGACAGGAAATTCCCGGCAGCCAAAATAAGGCGTATGATAGCATTGCCCCCGCTTCAGGCGGCGGCGGATGATATCCTGGAACTTTCCTGCATTGTCAGAAGCATTGGCCTTATCAGTCAATTCAAAATGCGCTTCGATGACATAATGCACCTTGCACAGTACCATGGAAGCCCGCTGCTGTATTTCTTCTTTCGTACTCAAATACAACGCCACATTTTTCTTAGTCATCGCCTGCTTGGCCGCTCTGGCACTGGCCTTTGCCTTAACTTCATTACGGCGTATATTGGTAAATCGGATAGGACTGAGGACATAGATTTTATCAATAATCCATCTGAGTCCGGGATGCCAATAAATGGCCTCAATGATGCCTCGTGCTGCAGACGGTGTCATGACATCATAACTGACACGTTCCGTTTTCATTTCCGGCCGGGAGAACAAGGCATAATCTCCCCAAACCTCTACACGTATTGCCATATCATCATCTCCTCAATTTATAAAAAGATGCCTATTCCATCTTCCATATTGACGACGAGTCCCGTATCCGGGTCATATCCCATCGGATCTTTTAGTACGTACAATCCTAGATCCAATGCGTCCAGCTTATTCGTTTCCCAGAGTTTCTCGAACTGGTTCTCATAGACGCTGACCATATATTGATTAGCCTTACGGAGTATGGACCGGTTACAAACACCGGCCCTCAATTGTGTCAGGATTTTCTGATTATCCAGGTCATCATCTATGGGAATAAAAACGGGTCTGCTATCTTCTTCTATCAGTTTAAATTCTTTTGCAATCTCTGTAAAGTCCGGGGCATTTCCTTCTAATCGTTTCAAAATATTTTTGCTGTCCAGCTGGTCTTCGCCAATCGTGTAATGGAGCTGGTCGAAATACGCCTTAATGCTCTCTGCACTGGCTATGTCGGCATGGTGCTTCGCCACCATCTGGGTTATTTCAATAGGGCGCCGCACGAAAGCAGGGATCCGGTTCATAGGCTTATGCAAATCATAAATATATACGGTACTGTCTTCGGTCCGCTGTTTCCCTTCCCGATTGCAGCGGCCGCCTGTCTGGATAATACTATCCAGGCCGGCAATTTCACGATAAACGACAGGGAAATCGACATCGACGCCAGCCTGAATCAAGCTGGTTGAAATGACCCGGCAGGGCAAACCATCCTTAAGGCGTTGACGGATGATTGCTAAGACGCGGCGCCGATGAGCCGGATACATGAAGGTCGACAAATGATAACATCCATCGCCCGCCATCATCTGATACAAGTCCCGAGCGTCCTTCTTGGAATTAGTGACACACAGGACCTGCTCATGCTCTTTCAGCTGCGCTGCCAAGGATTCCAAAGAATCTACATCCATGAATCGATAAGTGACGCGCCTGAAGAATTCATACAGTCCTTGTGTATCCGGGCAGATTTCCCGCACTTTCAGGCCTTCTCCAATCCGGGAAAAATACGTTTCCAAACTCGGCTGCGTTGCCGTACACAATACAGCTGTGCAGCGATAATTGGCCACCAATTCGCCTATACTGCGGATACAAGGCCGCAAATAAGGCTCAGGGAGCATCTGCGCTTCATCAAAGATGAGGACACTATTGGCAATATTATGTACCTTGCGGCACCGGCTGGTCTTGGCCGCAAAGAGGGATTCAAAAAACTGCACATTCGTCGTCACAATGACGGGCGCATCCCAGTTTTCAGTCGCCAGCTTTTTGCGGTTCAAGCCATCATCTTCCTTTTTGTCATTATCCTCTTTATTGTCATCTTTATCGTAATCTTTGTCGTAATCGACATTCATATGGTGTTCGATGACGTTACCACCTCCCAGGATATTGCGGAAAATATCGGCAGTCTGCTCAATAATCGACGTATAAGGGATGATATAAATAATCCGCTGTTTTTTATATTTTACAGCATGTTTCAAGGCAAAAGCCAAGGAAGACAAGGTCTTACCGCCGCCGGTCGGAACGGTCAGGCTAAACATACCGGGTTCCTTTTCAGCTGCATCCAGACATTGCTGATAAATTTCCTGCCGTTTTTGATTGATAGGCGTAGTGGGTTCCCCAAATGTTGCATAATAAGCAAAAAATAAATCGTGAAGTTCCTGCATCGTCGCGAATCCGCCGCGCTGCACCTTGCCAGCGTTCACGAATTGTTCCGTATCCAAGAAATCGGCATCGACTAAGCAAGAAAAAAGCATACGGATGAAGAAAGAGTAATAAAACTTGTCTTTTCCGTATAAAAAGGCCGGTGCCTTGCGAATCGGCAGCGGTTCAGGCAATTCCTGCCGATAAGCCGAATAGTCCAGCTTGCCTTTCAATTCTTTTTTCAGCCGCCCCTTCAAGGTACCGTCATCGGCTTTCGATAATCTCGTTCCCGTATTGAGGAGACCGCTGTGATGACTGGCAATACAGAAAGCCAAAGGCACATTCTTTATTTTCTTCATCAGCAAGGCACCAGCCGTAGAATGATCGACCCGCGGTCCCTCTTCCAGGATCCGTTGCTGGAAAGCCGCGCTATATTTCCCGATGTCATGATATAACCCGGCCATCTTCCCCCATTCGGCCGCATCAAATATACTGGCAAATCGTTCTGCCAAAAGGCTGGTCCCTTTCAAATGGTCTATCAGCAGCTGCTGTCGTCCCTCTTCGCTAGTATGCCCAATATATGTTCCCATCTCTGTTCTCCTTTCTCTACCATTTTGTGAATTCTATAATTCATTTTTGATACATTCAGTATACTCCGTTCCACACCACTAGTCAATATATATTTTCTGTAATATTGAATAGTAAAATTTATTTATAAAAAAAACCTGTCGTATGAATATCATACGACAGGCCACTCAATAACTTACTACTCAATATTACAATTTCAATCCACACGCTCATGGAACCCATCAGCGAGACGGCTATATTATAGCATAAAAAAAGGCTTGTCGCACGTGCGACAAGCCCTGGACGGTGTCAACATATTGTGAGATTTTTTTTGAATGACAAGTTGAACCTCTCCCGCTTATAGAAGCGGGAGATTCTTGAGAAGGTTGCTGTTTAAG